>JGI24540J26637_10000289_pt1 | contig 20428 bp, 1 predicted proteins | sample NorSeaMetagenome_FD_26637 | JGI IMG/M metagenome (IMG submission 26637)
TCACTCCGCCCCCACTTCACTCATCGAAAGTTCCCTTCGCGCTCGCGTAATCACGCCTCCGCTCCTCTCCCCTGACCGTTCCTCCTTCCTGTGATTCTGTTCAGGTGAGTTCTTCCTTGTCAGCCGCGATCGCCATCCGGCGATCTCACTTACTCCGCGCGAGCATGATCACTTGCTCACCATGCCTCGCTCCGCACGCTCGTTGTGCGCTTGTCGCTCCTGCTCGTCCTTGCTCTGTCTTGGTCTTACGCATATACATTAAGTCCCAGGTGTTCTCGTCCTGGCCCCTTTCCTTCAGGACCCTGCCTCCCACCTACCTGTGACTCCCCGCCGTATATCTGCGCGAAATACGACCTCAGCACCTTATCGTGCTCCTCCAGAAGCCTTCTTGCCAGCTTCTGCCGTATGGCGCTCCATTTACTCTCCACCACCTCCAGCAGCTTCATGTTCTGGTTGAAGACATCCTCCCCCACTGATCCACACGTTCCTCCCACGAAGATGATTTGTTTGATTTCCCATCCTCGTTGTTCCCCCACCGCTTGCAGGCCCGTCAGTAGACTCTCGTATTGCTTTTCCGCTACTTCCGTTGCTTGCTCCTCATACGTGCGTCTTTGGTCTCGCTTTCTCTTGAACTCGATGGGGTAGCATTTTCTCCCTGCTCTGTCTAGCGCTATCCCATCCAGCCTTCGTCTCCAGAACCGCTCCTCGTAGTCTTGTTCGGTTGCCGGTCCCTCATCCTCCTGCTTCTGGAGCGGAATGCTCATCTCTGTTTCCTTCGCTGCTTCCCACAGCTCCTGTTTCGGGCAGATTCCCCCACACTCCTCCTGCTCCCAGAGTTTGCCAATCGTTTGCTCCGACTCAAGCGTGAGCATTGTTAGACCACTGCTCTTTTTTCTGTGGGTTTGGATGTCTCTGAGGAGGTCTCGAATGCACCTGTTGTGTGCCGCCGTGACCACCTCGCTCTGCCCCAGACACCCCGCACTCTGGATGTGGCCGATGCTCTCTGCCTGTACTGCCTCCTGGGAGTTCTCGCCTCTCTCTTCTCTGATCCGTAGGCACAGTCTGCATCCCGCTGTCGCTCGATACCCTATCTTATGCAACCACGCCCCGCATGGGAATGTGTTTGTGACTGTCTGAATGAGCCGTCTTCTTCTTTTCCATGGAATCACTTTGTTCTTCAGCCAACTCCCCAGCTCCTCCCGCCCAACTCCCTCACGTGCGAGGAAGTCTGTGCTCCATGTGTCCGTTGCCGGCTTTCCCAAATCCTCTTGCTCTAGTCTCTTGAAACACTCCTTTCCCCACGTCTCCTCCTCCTTGAAATTTCCGGCTCGAGCTGCCAGTTTCCCCGCTTTTGTTGCTTGCATCCATCTTTGATTCCTGCAGTACCACACCCTCTCCGTCCAATGCTTCGCCGCTTTGTCGTACGCCTCCAGCAGTTTCGCTTTCCCCGCTTGCTTTCTGAATGCATTCCGCACACTGTCCGTCCAGACCGAGAGTTTCGTGGCCTCCCCTGTCTTCACTTCGAAAGTCATTCTGTCTGTCCTTTGGTCCCACTTTTTTTCCTCCTCGGGTCTGACTCTGCCCTCTTCTGCTGACCCGTCGGCGCGTTCGTTCATCGCTTCCCCTCTGTGGGACTTTACTTTGACAAAGAAGGTTGCTCTGCCCGCCTCGATCCTCGCCCGCAGCCGTGCGAGGATTTCGCGTAGGATGTCTGCGTCTGGTGCCTTCGTCAGAGTTGCTTTTCCGCCTTGACCTATCCACTTCTTTATCACCTTCAGTACGGATTCATTGTCACATAGGATCAAGGCGTCTTTCTCAACTCCCGCCTTTCTCAACGCCAGTGCCACTCCCCCCAGTTCTGGCCGATTTGAGCTAGTGCCCTCCTCCTCCCGTCCTACTCTTGCTGATTGATCTTCGTCTGGCTTCCCTAACCTGCAGCAGCCCGCCCCCATTTTCCCTTCCTGGTTCGCGCCGTCGATTCCATAGACTGCTCCTTGAAATTCGTATCCTCCAAGCCTCCCGATCTCTGAGCCCAGCCAATAGTCCCGCTCTGGCCCGTCTAATCTCACTGTGCATTCGTCTTTCATTTCTTCACAATCCCACGCCTGCTGTATGCCCGTCAGCTTTTCCTGATTGATCGTTCCGCCGTCTTTGTGCACCCATGCCGTCATGTTCACTGAGTGCCTATTCGTCTCGATCGCCCCTCGTTGCCACCATCCCTTTTGCCTGTTCGCTCTGCCCCCCGTCTCCTCCCGGTTCTCCTGTGCTTCCTCCCGTTCCTCCTCAGAGCTTTCGCCCTCCAGGTCGGCTTCGCCCTCACTGTTAGCTGGCCTGGCCTTGCCCTCGAAAAGTGCTTTTCCCACCATTGTGTAGGCCCTCGTTTCGTCCCTGCCCCGTCTGGGGTTCGTTCGGCTCCACACCACCCAGTTTCGTGTTGAACGTGTGACCTCCTCGCACCTCTTTCTTCCCTCTGCGTCTAGCGACTCCCACACGAAGACCGTCGGCCCCTGCTCTCGTCCCCAGAAGACCCTCTCGCCCCGGCCTGCGCTGCGAAAGAAAGGGGGGGCCGTGACCGCCGACTCACCCTGTAGTTGCTCCGCCTCGTACACTTTCTGCAGGGCTCTCAGTATTCTCCAGGACGGCGACCTATATCCGTCAGCCTCTATCTGTTCCTGGTAGTTTACCTCTTCCCGTATGAAAGCCCTCATGTCCTTGCCCGTGCGTTTCGCATGCTTGCTTAAGAAACTCCAAGTGCTCCCCATGATCATCCATTGTTGATCTGGCTCCATGCACGACGTTACCCCCTGGTACGTAGTGACCTCGGCGCCCTTGGTCTCCTTCCATGGCATCGACAGCTCGGTCACTGCCACGTACCCGTCTCCATTCGCGTTCCTAGGGATGCTCTCATCCAAAAAGAAATCTCTGCCCACCAGTGGCTGCACCTGGCCGCTTGGTAACACCTGTGGGTCGGTCATAGTCTGCGAGTGTGACGGGGGTTCCCACTCCCTCTGCTGTCGTAGCATTGCCTTCGCCACTTGGTGCTTGATACCGTCCCCATCCCCAAGCTTTTCCTGCTGCCCCTCTTTGGCTCCTTCTCTCTCGCTGCCCTCATTCTCCCATTTCCCCCAGATCTGATCCAGCTCCCATGCTTCCGATATAATGTCTTGCCGCTCCTGGGAGGGTGACATAAAGTCTGTGTCTCCCAAGCCCCGAATGTATTCAGAGATGACCGGTGCCAGCATCCTCGCCGTCACCTTTCCTTCCATCACATCCCTTTCGTTGAGGAGCTCTCCTGGTTCGGGGGTCAATGACCACCCCATTTGGTTCGTGGAAAGCCACATCTGCCCTCGATCTGGCTGCCCGTGCAGGAGGTCGCGCATTTCACCTATTGTATAGACTATCTCTCCTCCACTGGTGTCATCTCCTCGCCCTACGTATCTCGGGTTCGCCGGGGACATGATGACGTGTGTCTGCGCTTCATCTTCTTGCTCTTCTTCCTGCAGGTCTCCCTCCGACTCCGACCTGTCTCGATCTGCCAGGCACCCTCTTCTGGCTTGGCCCTCTCTTTTTGGTTGCACCCTGCGCTCCTTCATCCCTTCCGCTTCTTTTTTTCTCTTTCTCCTCTTCGGCGTCGTCACCTTCCGCTGGCCTCCTCCTTGTGTGGGCATTCTCGCCTCCTGATGCTTCTCATCACATTGCATGCATTTCGCAGGGCGTTTCTTTCTCCACTCAGTGCCTTCATATGCTTGCTGTTCTTTTGGTATTTCGCAGCTTGCGCACTTCCTGCATCGTGCTACTCCCTTCACACAGTACCACCATCCTCCTTCATGGTCTTCCGGAGTCTCCTGTGGGAAGTGCTGCTGTGGGATGAGGAAGATGTCGCTCCCCGCTGCCCTCTGGAGCGCTACCTGTAGGCCTACCGTGCCCATTTGCATAAGAGCTTCTTTCCGCTGGGCGGGTTCCCCTTCCTCCCATCCACGAATCGTTGCCAAGAACTGAAGCTCCTCTCCAGGACCTCCTGTTTCATCTCCTGTCGACGGGCCTCTTCTCACATCAGTCACTTCTTTCACAAACCTGCTTCCCAACTGGTGCATGTTGACAATGCGCCGGTCCCTGGTTGTTTCTGCGCGCCGTCCCTCGCTGAGGTGTCCCTGTCTCATTTCTGCTTCTGACCTCTCTCGCCCTGCGACCTCCTCTGCATTCCCGTCCTTGTCGCACACTCCGCACCCGTGCTCTGGGGCGCTGCACCTTTTGCACCATTTCATGTCACAGCCTCTGCATTCAGCTGTCATCCTGACTTGGCACTCCGGGCACACCTCTTCCCTTTTTGCCACGAAAGCGGTTGCCATCTGTGTGAGGTCACTCATTGTAGCATTCGCCGTTTCATCGACTAGCTCTCTCCATTCCTTTCCCCAGCCCGGTGGGAGCTTGTCTCCTATGATGCTCATGAGATTTCTGATGCGTGCCCAACTGCATCCTCCTCCCTTGGCCAGCCGAATGATGCATTTCACCGCTATCTCCGGACGCTTGCTCGGGTTCAGTATTCTTGCCATGTCCTTCTGCAGCAGCAGATAGTCACCGCTAGTATCGTCTTCTCCCATTCGTTGGTTCATGACTCTTCCGAGGTCTTCCGCACACTCCCGCACCGCGCCAGGGGTCCTGCTAGCGTGCTCCCCTACCATTCTTGCTTCTTGGTCCTCGACCCACTTTCTCGCTGGATGATTGTTTCGAACTCCATTTCCTTCTCGTTCTAGGTACCATCCTACGCTTTTCCGCATGCTCAGTGCTGACTGCCCGACACGCGCCCCCCGCCAGTCCACCATGTCAAGCCATCTTTGCACTGTGCCTCTTGTCTTCTCGTCAACACCTTCTAGGCCCTTTGCCAGTAGGATGCGTACCGTTTGGGTGCCTTCCTCGGCGTTGACTCGTGTGAGTGTGGGAATCTTGTATACCTTGCCCGCCGCGCTGTGCTTACTCTGCGCCATATCTTCCGCTGCCGAGAACCCTGCCGATATGAGCTTTGGTACTATTTTCCAAAAAGCTGCTTCTCCCTCCCACAGAAGTTTCCACTGCTCTTTTTCCATGTCCCAGATTCCCCGCTCCCACGAGGCCTTTCCTCCCCCAATGGTCTCGATCCGCCTGCGGAGTCGCCGCAGCTCTCGCGTGGCACTCGACCAGCTCGTTCTTTCTCTGTCCTCACCCTTTTCTTCTGCCCGATCCGGTGCCCAGTTGAACCCTAGGTCCAGGAGTTGCATGCTCTTCGCCGCTCGTGTCCACTTATTCTCGAGGGCTTGGTTCCACTTCCAGAGTCGCATCTCCTGTTGCAAGTCCTGAATCGATGAGCACGCCCATTTCTCCAGAGTCTGCTTCATTTCCCATGTTGCGATTTGCTTTGCAACATCATCCTGTTTCACNCATCTTTGAAGATGGCGGCACAGTTCTTGCGCCATGATCCCTATGGGTCTTGGGTACTCTAGCCCTCCTGCCGTTTTGGGTAGCGTGAAAATGTCGGACGCTGTGGATAGGGGTAAGAACCATGCTCTCTTGTACGCCTGTACCCACAGCGTTTCAAGGTACTGCATTTCCTCCGCCGTCCACGCCACGAGGGCTGCTGAATATCGGAATGCTCCCACTCCTACGCTCACGAAGAGTTCAACTGCTTGTTCTGGGTGCAAGGGGTGATGCTCTATCATATCTCTGGCCTCCTTTGTCTTTTCCAGGATCCTCTTTTTTGTTTCCGCCATGTCACCCGCTGCGGTGCCCCAGAGGCCCAAGTATCTCACTGCTGCTGCCGATTCTGATTTCCGTATTGGGTATCCCTGGTACTTTAGCTCAGTGCCCGGCGGGCTGATTTTGGTGCTATCCTCAATGACCATGAGGCATGTCTTCTTCTGATTCACCCGGAGTCCGCTCCACTCTTCGAANTCCTGTATCGTATCTAGCAGTGCTTGCGCTCCTTGAAGTGTCTGTGCAAACAGGGAGAGATCGTCCACAAAACCCATTGAGTTGAACTGTCCCACTGCATGCCCCGTGGTCGTGCCTCCCCTGCCACCGCCTCCCCTAGGGCTGCCTCCACTCGAGAGGCCATGGGATATGCCGAGCTGCTTTCCTTGTGCCGTCAGCAGCCCTAGCAGAGCGTTCATGAAAATAAGGAACAAGAGTGGGGACAGGGCGCTGCCCTGCGCCACCCCCGTGTCGAAAGTGATTGTCGCGCTGGAGCCGTCATTTGGCGCTAGTCGCACCGTAGAGTTGGTATACAACCCTTTTAACAGATCGACATCTGGAATGCCATACGCCTCCATTATTTCCCAAAGGGCTGCTTGACTCATGGNGTTAAATGCGTTCGTAAAGTCCACATCTACTCGGAAGACTCTCTTTTTCTGGCGTATTGCTTCCCTCGTCACCCATTCCAGCTTTGCCAGGTTGATGTCTGTGCTCCTCCCCTGTCTGCCGCCCGTTTGACCTGGCTCAAGAATGCCTGCTCTTTCCACCACCTCTCGCAGTCGTGAGTTCAGAATGTGCATGACAATTTGGTTCGTGCAGTTCAGTAATACTACTGGCCTCCAATCCCTTGGTCGATCATCAGTGTCCCCCCCTTTGTGTAGCAAACTGATCGTGCCGTTCATCTCCTCAATTGTCATTAGTCTNGCCTCATCTTTTGAGAGTATCTCGTTTACCCATGCTCTCAGCACTTCAAGCTCCTCGCTCGACATGGTCTTCACACATTCATTCGTGATACCGTCCGGGCCCGGGGACTTGTTGTTCTTCAAGAAATTGTCGACGAATTTTTGAAACTCATCTCTCGTGACGTGGCCCCGCAATCTCGCTCGTGGATCAATTTTCTTTGCATCCTTGAAGATTCCCTTGAGTCGCATGAATTCGGTGCTNGCTACTGTATCCTTGCCCTCCCTGAGCCCCACTCGCTTCCAGCACCCAGTGCAGAAACCTCCTAGTGCTCTCCGTCCCCCTTCGCTTCCAGTCTCTTCCGGTGCTGCCGTCTTTTGCCTCTCCTTTTCCTGGCACCTCTCTCCGTCCGTAGTGGGCACCACCAGAACCAGTGGCTTTCGTCGGCTGCAGCCCTCTGTTCCGCACCACGCATGTGGTGCTAGTCCCTGGGCTTGGAAGTACAGCTCCCACGCAATCGCCATGTTCTCGCCCGTCCACGGTCCTTCCTGGAGGAGTACTTGTCTGTTGATAGGTAGTCCTTCCCATTTGTTGCTCTCTTGAAGGAGAGCGTCCACCTGTGACAGCTTCTTTACCGTCGCCGTCACCACCACCGTGCTCCCTTGGCAGGTCCTGTGTCGTGCTGTTCCCCCCTCGCCAAAAAACCGCACTGTCCCAAAAGGTGTTAACTCTTCCCGTGCCTTGGCCTTGTGGAGAGATCTGCGGGCCCGTTGGGAGCTCCTTGCACCTGGGAGCCCCCTTAACTCGTCCGCCTCCTCCCCGGTGGCGCCTCCCATATCCTCCCGACTCCTTCCTCCCTCGTCTGGTGACAACCACTTGTCACTCTCGACATCCCATCTGGCACTCCATCCCGATGGGTCATGGGTGATTGNCAACGCGTTCTCGTCCCATTTGAGACACCACGGGAAAGGTCTCAGTCCCGGCGTCCTCAGATGCTTGAGCCACCTGTGCATGTCCTCCTGCGCTCGATCTCCCCATGCGCACCATCGTAGTTCATCCTCCCCTCGAAGGCCCTCCTGACCTATGGAGGCACTGCTTTCCTGTCGTGTGATGCTGCCTGCCATCTTTCGCGCAACTTCTTTTACCAACTCCTGCATGTCTGCTCCGTCATTCGGTCTAATCCGCCGCCGATCGATTTCGGATTTGATTTCCTGAAGGAGCTCCTCCCGATCATGTTCTGCGTGCCCTGCCCTCCATGACACGCTTGCTCGTTTTGCCCACTCCAGTGCTTGTTCCATCTGTTGTTCTTTGACCTGCATCACTGCTACACACACGTTGTCCCCGTCCATGGTCACCTCGGCCCCTGGGCACACTTTCCGAAGCATCTGCACTCGAGCTTCCCACTGAGCCTCCTCCAGCTGGTCTCCCTCCACCACCCACTGAAAGCCNACAGGGACCGCCCATCTTAAGAGTTCCGGTTGGCGATTACCTACACGCTTCCCCGCGAACTTGCTCGGGCCTTTGTGCTCGTTCTCGAAGGCTTTCTTCGCGCGTCTATCCATTTCTATCCTGCTGTCTGTGACCTGTTTCTGTGTTAGTAGACGGATGGTCTCCTTATTCACCCGAACACGCTCTTCTAGCAGGCTCTTCCAGTGGCTCGAGTGAGTCACTGTAAGTTTGTCACTTGTCGTCAAGCTTCTCTCTGCGTGCCACCCGATGTCCTGTAGGCACAGTTCTTGTGCTCTCGTGACCCTGTCCTGATTCAGACCCTCCCGGAGGGCCGCCTCTGCGCGCGACACATCCCGCCAAAGTAAGATTTGCTCTTTGTTCCTGTGTTCTCCCCGGCGCTGCCTAGTTTCTCGTGCTCTGACTGCCGGCTGATGCATTTCTCTCGCCTTGCCCGTTCTTCCTTGTGTCGTCGCTCGGACTGCATCGCCTGCATCCATGTAGCCCCCTCGGACCTGCCTTGTCCTTTCTTTTGCTCCCCCTTGCATGCTGGCGTTGAGGTCAGGTGCAATCTTTTTCCAGTCACTCAGTTTTATTCTGCACTTGCCCGTCTTCGGTCCTCGCTGGATCCCCCTTTCAAAGGTGAGCACTTCGGTAGCAATTTCTACGCTCAATTTNGCGTGATCATGTTGCTGCTGACCGGTCCAGTCCACTCTCCCCCGCACTACCGGTTGAAAGAAATCCTGGCCCACCCGTATCGCACTCTGCGCACTGATGTCGCTCATCCCCACCGCTCGCCCCTCCTCCATCGTGAGCGATGTACTTTTTTCCAAGTGCTTCGATAGCCTTTCGTTTGTTATCATCAGAGCTCCAGTCGGCTCTACCTGCCCCATTTTCTCCCATTCCAGCCCCATTTCACACGCACTCCTCCCCAAGGGCACGTTCCAGCAAACGACGTGGTCAAGTCTCGCGCCCTTCTGTCCGGCTCGTTGTTCCCAAGAGACGGTGGATGGCGAGATTAACCTTCCTCCTGTCTCTTTGATGAAGCTCGTCAGTAGCGCATCTACGCGCTGCATTCGGTCTTCGTTAGACTTCGCATACCCAATTCTCTCTCCTCCTGCATTTGCATTCAGGTCCCCTCCTAGGACGATCATTTGGTTTTTCGAGTCCACAATGATTTTCTTCACAATCTGGAGGATCATCTTCTGCAAGTCGATGTCACCCGATGTGGCTTGGTGAACATTAAACGTTCTCAGTTTCTTTCCTCCATGTGTGACTGCATCTACGAAGAGTACACGCCCTCGAGTCATGTGGCGAAGCTTTCTTGTGGATCCTTCTGTGTCCCATTCCAGCCTCTGGATTGATTTGAACACCCCCACATGGAAGAAGGTGGCAACCGCGAGCTGCTTTCGCGAGTGCCACTTGCTCATCTTGCCTTCATCCCTCTCCCGCCAACAGTCGCTCGTGAGTGCTTCTTTGCCCGCTTCTAGAATGCAATGGTATTCAGGGTGCAGGTCGTTGAGTTCCCTCTTGACTCTTCTACGCGCTCCTCGTGGAAACCCCAGTTCCTGAATCATGACCACTGCCTTTCCCTCCTGCAGCGTCCGGCGCAGCTCCTCCTTGGATGCTTCGTATCCTAGAGGGCCCAGGTTCCATGTTATGACATTTGACTGAGCGAGCGGCCTCCTCATCCTCACCTCCCAGTCCAGCCACTTTCGCCATGCTCGGGCTTTTCTGTAAAGCGTACCACTGGCTTCCCCCTCAGATGGCTCCTGTACACATGTCCACACTCGGGCCCCTTCATTGGCCAGTCCTACATGTCCTCGCTCTCGAAGTCCTTGAAAAAAGGTGTCCAGGGTCCCTTCTCTTGCAGCCTCTCCGAGTTTCATCTGGGCCTCCGCCCTCATCATTTCTCGCTCCAACCCTACCCCAGGCACCCAGTCTCCGGTGACGGCCCGCGCTCCCACTGCATCCCCTTGCTCTCGTAGCCCTTCTCTCATCATGGCTCTCAGCCGTTTCCCGAGACCCCCGCCGCTGCCCCTGTCGGGGCCTGTTGTTTTCTGCTCCTCCCCTCGCGGGCCTTCCTCCCAGTGTGTCTCCCAGCCCTCAATCGCCGCCAAAAACCCGTGTCTCTCCTCGACTCTCTCCTCGCCGCCCTCGCCTTTTTTCTTTTCTGCTAGGGGTGACGCCTTGCGCTTGGTCTCGGTGTCTTGTTTCTGAGCTCCTGTCCCTTCCTGCCTTGACATAACCATCTTATTCCGTGTCCATGGAGTCACCTTCAGTTTTGCTAGGAGTTTCTCCTTTCCCTCCCCGTGCCCGCCTACCAAAGATAAGATGCTGCGCACGGTACTTTCTTTTGCATCCTTCATCAGCCACGTCGACGCGCCTGCTTTTCGTGTTCCCATGACGAGCTGTCGGCGTGTGCGGCCTCCCCATGTGTGGGCCGCCGTGATGGAGGATATACCACACGCTGTCTTTCCGAGCCTCCCCAGGATCGGGCACCATTTGTATCCTTTCGTGGTGAGGTTCTGTATGTCATTCCCCATATAGAACCCAAGGATCGCCCCCACTAGAATATCATTTTCCAGCAGGTCGCGCCTTCTTTTCTGGAGCGCAACCATCCCTTGTCTGACGCCTTCCGAGTTCGTGAAAGCCGCATAACATACCTCTGTGACCCCGAATTCCTCATCGCTTAGCCTGCATACCCTCTGGATTTCATTCACCATGGTCACCAGCCGCTCCCGAATTTGCACTCGGGATGGTTCTTCCTGCATCCCTTCTGCTGTTTCTCGAACTTGCCTGAATCTGATGCAGGCCGCGCTATTGGCTTCCCAGTCACTCCCCTCGGCTAGTGGTTCCCATTTCGCCATGACCCCCCCCCGTCTTGCCCATTCTGGGGCTGCTCCCAGCTCTGCCCCCATCCCCTGGGGGAGATGGTGGTTCTCTGCCCGCTCTCCAGTCCCCTCGCCCGGTAGCCCTAAAGTCACACTCGCTTTGCACTGGCCTCGCGCTGCTCCCCGTGGGATGTGGTTCGCTCTGTCGTCCCGTCTCGCGTCAAACGATGCTTTCCCGTCAATCGCATGTAAGTTCCCCAGGAGATGCGAGTTGCATTCCTCCGGGTTTATACGATCTCCTCGCAATCGTATCTGCCCCTGCATCGCTCCCTCCCCGTCCCATGCCTCGTGGAGGGCACGTGGTGCGCCCGGCGACCATATCTGCACCTCGTCAATCCTCCACCCCGGGAGACTGCTCTGCGCCGACCATACCACCAGTTCTCGCACTTCAAGGTCCGTCAGTTCCATGAGTCTCCACATTTTCACCCAGCATCGAAGGAAGTCGCTGGAGTAGTTGTGGGCCGGTGTAAGAACCGCCACTCCCCTCTCTTCCTCTCCTTCTTCCTCATTCCCATGCTTGCTCTCGCATATGATTTGCCGCCCCCCCACTTTCGTGACTCCACACCACACGCTCTTCAACGCTTCGGATACTTCCACCATCCCGCACATTACCGACGTCCTCCTCGCCGCCCCCCTCTTCGTGTGGATACTGAACTTTGCTTGTGGCACCTGGTCTTGGAGCAGGCAAATCCCTGCCTCCTGCAAATACTCGATTGCTTGCTGCCTCGTGTCTGCTGGGATTCCCTGGAAAGACACTCTCACTCCGTCCTTATGCTCTTCTTTGGCGAGCAGCCTGTCCACTCTTCGAGTGCATAATCTTCGTAGTACCGGCCGCAGTCTGGTCCTCGCCCATAGTCTGTCGTTGCTCAGGTCCATTTGCGGCAGAGTAGCCGCTGCCGGTCCCAGTATCTGCCGCAGCGCCTCCTCTGCGCTACACAGGTCTCTCTCTAGCCTCTCTCCGCTCCGTTGTGACGCCTCCTCCTCGTCCTCCGTCTGCTCATCTGCTCTCTGCGCGTTCGTCAGTACCCTCAGGAGAGCTTCCCGATGTTTCCCCTGATTATCTTCAACACCCTGCCCCCCTGGGGCGTCTGACGTGCTCCGCTGCCCCCCTCTTGTACGATGTTGTCTCAGCACCCTGACTTGCTCCTCCACTTTCTCTGGTCTGGCAACATAACCCTGTTCCCGCGCCCTTGGTTTTCTTCTTGATGGTCCCTCTGAGCTTTGTTCAGTGGTGTCATGCTCACATACAGTGCTGTGGTGGCTCGCATCCTGTTCTCGACACTCTGGGCTGCAGTATGCTACCTGGTTGCACTCCGTGCACCAGTCTTTCTGTACCATACTCCCACACACTGCACACCATGGGCCTGGTTTGCACTGCTCCCTATGTGTGCTCCAATGCTGCTGTTGGCACTCCTCCTTGCAGTACCAGACATCGCCACATCTCCCGCACAGGTGTTGTGCTCCGCTGCTGCCGCACGCTTCGCATTCCTTGGGCCTGGGGAGGGGGGGGGGCGATTTTTCGCTTGATTTTTCTTTCGAATCACCCTCTCGCTTCCGTTTCTCCAGACTCTTCACAACCTCTCGTAGCCGCCACCTCTGCCGGCATACCTTATCGCATACGTAGTTGTCCTCGTCCCTGTCCACTTTAAGCGATGCCCCCCATAGACCGCACGTCTCACATTCCACGTCACCTTTATACGTGCTCTCGCTGTCCTCCCTGACCTTAAAAATTTGCTTGCTGAAATGGCCACCATCCTTCGGTCCCCTCGAGGCTTCTCCCTTCACCCCCTTGCTCTCCGCACTCCCCGTCTTCTCCTCCTTTGAGCGTCGTTCCGGTTGTTTCCCAGCGGCTCCTGCTATGGACGTCTGACGGTGCAGTCCCTTCTCACCTGTTCCGTCTTCATTCTCCCTCCCCCCATGTTCTTGCTGCCTGCTTTCCTGTCGATACGGTCCCTTCTCCCCCTCCCTTTCCACCATGGTGACGTCATCCTGGGAGACCCCCTCCGGACCCATTGCATCTGGTGATTCCTGTTTCAGCTTCGTCGCCATCTGTGTCTCTTCCGGCTCTCTTCCTGGCCCTGCTGTACTCCCCCTACTTCGTCGGGCTCGTTTTCCAGCTGCGCCCTCTGGGTTCTCCTTCTCCTTTTCGCTTGACCCTTCACCCGACGTGGTTCCTTGTACCCGGCCTTGAGTCACTGTCTTTGCCGCCTCTCTCTTTTCTTGCCTGTTCTTACACTCCTGCCCCTTTGCACTCCGACATCTGAACAGGCTCTCACCTTCTGTTCCCCTGACTGGGGTGACCTCTCGCACCGTATCCTCTCCACATGCTGTGCAAGTCCAGTGCCGCTTCCACACCCCCTCTTTGAGCAGGGTGTGGAGGATCCACCTCCTCGCCGCCCGCGGGTTTAAGTTTTTGAGGTGGCCCATATCCCACCCCCGTACTTTGAAAGCCGCATACAGTAGGGTGAAGACTGCACAGTCACTCCCTCTTCGCTGCTGCGGTACCTCTTCGATGCTCGCGCTCCACTGCCAGTGGTCATCTTCTGCCTCCCCCCCCCATCGAAGCTCGATATTCAGGAGTGCCAGCTGGCTGATGTTGTCTGTTCCCAGCACCTTCCTGGCCCCGGCGATGGTGCCCGTCCTTTCTGTTTGCATTTTTGTCAGTTCTTTCATGTTCTCGCTGTGAAAGCCTGGGAGCAGCCTTAGGTCGCTTAGACATACCTGGCTCAGGTCGATGGACCAGATCGGTTCCTTTACGTTGTCTCCGTGCTCTTCCCGAACCCTCCTTACCGACGCCAAAAACCACACCCACAGGAGTGCATGGATTCGCCCCCTCCAGGCCTTTCCAAAAGCCTTTGAGCAGTCTAAGAGCTTAAGCTTTCTTGCCCTCGTGTCTATTCCTGCCATCAGCCAATGGTTTCCATTTTCCAGGTGGATTGGGACGCAGATGTTTCTATGAAAGGCCGGGTTGACTTGAAGTTCTGTGCCCTTCATTTGCCTGTAAACTTCCTTGTGGCCCAGTGATCTAAGCAGAGATACCAGGGGTCCTGGATTTCTCTCCACTGCCTGCCATGCTTCCTGCACTTTTTTGAAAGTGAACGAGTCCACCAGCCAGTCATTGTGTACCTGCGCCCTTAGTCCCGCTGTCTCCGATGCTCCATGCAGTCCCCATCGGAGCATTGCCATCAGAACCGAGTCCTCCATGTAGTCCTCTTGATGCGCCGCCCGCTCTCGATGTCGCACTCGCAGGAGGGCTCCCATCGTTATTTCTCTATCTCCCCATTGCAACCAGTCATCGATGATCTCGCAGTCTTTTTCATCCACCTCCACCCGCATTGCGGTCTGCTCCTTCTCCCGTTCTTCAATGTCAATTACGCTCCCGTCATTCCCCTTGATGCATACGCCCTGTATTACCGCCCTTCGTTTTTCCCATCCTACGACGTTTCCTACCATATCCCCTTCCGGAATTTTTACTCGGACTCTTGTTCCTAGCGCCACCTTCCTCTCCCTGCTTCCTCCTGTATCCCACTCTGGCTCCAAGGCCGCCGTACTGTTGATGAAATTCACGAAGTCCTCCGGCCCCTTACTATCAGCTCCCCCACACGCTCCCCGGCATTTGCAGCATGTGCATGCGAAGGTTTGCGCCCAGTTCTGGAAGGCGTCCCCCTCGGGTGCATAATGTACTAGAATCCTTTCACCCGGCAAGATGCGCTTGTCCGCGACAACCACCGCCGTTGCTAATTGCTTATCTTCTGAGACCCAGCGTAATTCTAACACCGCATTCTTGTGGTAAGTACAGCACGTGTGATTCGCCAGATGCCCGATCCCCGGCGGTCCTCGCTTTTCCAGAGCCTTCTCTAGCCTTGGCCCCGGATTTGTTTCCTGCAGACACATCACATCTGGTGGAGGGATGACCCACACCTCAGTGGGGGAGAAGGTATCTTCCCCTGCCAGGTTTCCCGAGAGAGAGTATTGACATCCTTTCCCCCCCGCTTCTCCGAGCGCTTTCAGAGCCTTCGTGAGCTCCTGAACCTCCCTTGCTCCTTTGACCGTGGCTGCTCCTCCGAAGCACGTGATGATCTCTTCCGCTTCTATCACGTCTGTTGACCATACTCCGCTAGACCCCTCCTGCAGCCCCTCCCCATGCACTGCTCTTGCTTTTCCACCTGAGTTTCCGCCCCCTCCCCCTGTGTTCGCCGGGAGCGCATTTCCACATCCACATCCCGTCATACATAGCACTTGATCGATTCTTCGCATTAGGCACCTCTCTTCTTTTGTTTCCACTGGGAGCAGAGGCTTGCGCGCTCTCGCAGCTCTCCTCCCCCCCGCTGCGCTGTATGCCTTGTCATTCCCCCCGTCCTCCTCCATTTCTCCGTTCTGTTCACACCGTGTGCATCTCCTCGCATATTCTCGCGACCATGCGTCCTTCTTCTCCCATTGCGTTTGAGAAAAGGCGCTACGTGTCCCCCGTGAGTTGCATCCTCCACACAACCTCGCTTCCTCTTTCGCTTCCCCCTCCTCCCATTCACCCCCGTCCCGCATCTGGTCGTTGCCGGAGATGATACTCGTTCTTGAATCGCTGTTCTTAGATAGTTTGTTTATATCCTCTTGCCCTCCTTCCTCACTCGTTGCTGCCTGCTCTGCTTCCGCTCGAGTTCCCCCCCCCATGTCTCCCTCCTTGTTACTACTTCCTTCCTCCCGCCCCCGTTCCTGGCGCGTCTCCTCTTCGGCTCCTTCCCCAGACATTCTCTCTTCTGCGAAAGGAGCGTCATTCAGTAAGACCCCCCAATGCACTGGCACCTGCTTTTCACATCCCCTCCCCGTACAGCATCCTCCCGCTGCCCCCCCTTGCGTTTCCTGCTTTCGCTTACTCATTGTTGCTCACCCTTTTGGCGATTCAGTGACCGCGCTGCTCCTTCGTCTCTATCCTCCACTACTTCGTCGCCGTCGTTGGTTCTCGCCGGCTGTTCCGCACCCTGCTGACTGTGTCCCCCCGCCCTTTTTTTCTTGATGCTAGTGCCCTCCTCCCCAGCTGAGGGCGGCATCTTTGATAAAGTTTCTAGTGCATTCTCTCCGGTTGGCTTCCACTGCCGGAAACGGGGGTCCCCTGCCTTCCACTCTGAGAAGCTCCACTTTTTTCCTGGATCGCCCGGGAGCACTAAGACACCCTTTCCGTTGTTCACGGCTTCGTAGCGAACCTCGTTGTTTAGGATGCCCTCCATGACTTCATGCAGGAAATCCTTCTCCCGGGCTCCTGGATGTCGGATGACGCGACGCATGTCCACATCCGGTATGGCTTCTCCCCATGGCTCTTCTTGAAGAGAAGCGCTGGAGCCCACTCCTCTGGCTGAGGCCCCGGCAATCACGCATGGACCTGCATTTAGGGCTACGTCAATCTCCTCGCTCAACCGAGCCTTGGACAGTTGCTTCACACTGGACTGGATCGCCACACCTTTATCTCTGCCAGTATTCCTTCCCATGTGCCTCAGCAGTTTCGCTACCTTTTCCTTCACTCCCTCCCCCGTCGCTGTGCCAAACTGGTCTTGCCACGTCACCCCTCTGGCGAGCCCCTCCGTTGACGTCCCTTCTCCTGTGAAGATGACGATGTATGACCACTCCGTCTGGACGACTGCTGCCGTGCCTTTCTTTATTATCTCCTGTAGCATGGCCGCAGCTGTGGTCCCTGACAGCTGCTCCTTCCACTCCTCTTCGACCACCTCCACGATCGTTGGCAGCTTGACCTCAGCCTCTGACGGGTTTCTCCACTCCTCCGACCATTCCGCCCTCACCATGGGTAGGGGAACGTCGCCTTTGGTCACTAGAGCTATCACCATCGCTCCCTCGGCTGTAGCCGCTTTCCGACAGGTTGCCTCGAATTTGCTGACCACTTCATCTGTGAGTTCAGCCGCTGGGAGGCTGCCTCCTGCCTTCGTCGCTTCCGACCGAAGCTGCCTGGATCGAATAGTGTTTGCGTAGAGGATGAGTCCCACTGTCTCGCCTCCCTTGAAGACCAAGAGGCTGCCATGCTTCGCAAGTGCCTTTTCCGTAGAGTCCTTTAGTAGTATGGTATCGTTATGTTTCTTTGCCATGATGGTCACTGCGCATTCACATATGTCTCCAATCCAACGCGATCCTTTTGTTCCTTGCGGCACTGCTTCATCTTGGAGTTTCACTGACTGCCAAACGCTTTTGTGCGGGAACCAGTCAATCCACAATCCCTCTCCCGCCGCTCGTACAATGTTTTTGAAGAGTTTATCCTGAGCGAGTGCCCATACCACCTCTGATGTATCCCCTCCCACCGCCACGAAGCTCAGGGCGCTTATCCTCTCGTCATCGTTCATCTCTCCCCCCGCCTCCATCTCCTCTGCTTGCAATTCTCTCGCCAGCGCCGGATCTAGGTAGATCACCCATTCCTTGTCATACTTCACAGGGAGCATCTCTTTGCTGTCCACCAGTTCCCCTAGTGTCTCCAGGACTCCATCATAGGCTTCTTCTTCATGTCGCCTCAGCTCTGAGGCGATATTGCGGATGTAGAACGGCAACGCTTGGTTCTCCGGCAGCGCTGACAGTTTGGTGATCGGAAGTCCTGCTGCTGTCGAAAGGACAGTGAGTTTCTCCTCGCCATCGCCTGTAGTCCAATTTAGCGGGACCCATATTCCTATGCCCTTTCTCGCATACCTCCTCAGTAACGTCTTCTCTGCTTCCTTTTCTTCTTCTGCAAAGAGAGCGCTCCCCTTCGCCTCCACCATACGGATGCGCACCTCCTGGGTTTTTGTGCGGATCTGTTCACTGGCCGCCGTCTTCTTCCTTCCAGTCATGACCTGTATGTTTATTTTTGTTGCGATTTTTTCCCCTTGACCCGTCTGCCGCAATCCCGCGTTCTTCCATCCTGCTCCCCCCCCTGCCGCGTTTCCTGCCTCCTCAAAGACTGGGTGTACTCCACTGAGCTGTTGGGCTGCTTGGAAAACGACCACTATGCCTGCTTTATTGTCCCACTTTGGCCTTCCTTTGGTTACCACGAGCTCAGCTACCATGAAAGAGAGTGTGGTTCCCTGCTTGAGTTCCAGCGAGCGCAGCCAGTCTTCCGCTGCTCGGGTGGCGTTTTCGTTCATCATCCTAATGTCGCTCTTGAGTTTTCCCCACTGCATGTGAATGTCCTCGAGCTCTGGGAAGGGAGCCATGGTTACAAACATGAGGCTGCTGAGCAACCGGCGACGCCGTGTCACCTCCGCCCTTAGCTCTCCTGCTGCAGCCAGCATCCTCTGGCACCTCGATCTGTGGTCCCCCGGTTCCCTGAGTGATCGCATCAACTCCTCCTTGACGAAGTCCGACGTGACGTCAAGGCCTGACAGAGAGGTGATAGCAGAAAGAATCTTGGTGATGTTGGCTGCGCTCCTGACCCCTGCGTTTTCCTCATCCTCCTCCTGTCTTACTTCTTCCTGTGTTATGTCCTTCACCTCACTCAACACCTGCTCGGCCTCCTGCATGATGGCTGTGCATCGTTTCTGAGCTCTCGCCCTTGCTGCTTCCATACCTGGCTCACGGCCTTCGTTCAGTTGCTGTTGACCCATTCCTTCTAGCCATATGAGCCCAGCACCCTGCCCGAAACGGATGGGCACTATCAGGCCTTGGAACGCCTCTGGTGCTCCTTCTTTGGCAAACATAATCCTGAAGTTTGGTCCACGTTCATCAGTTATGTCCCTTATAGACAGCCTCATCTTATTGTCCCTCGGGCCAATCTGCCGTTGGAGTGTAGCCCCCACCAGGGAGGCTGCCATTTCTGGATTCTCATTCCTGGTTGCCAGCGCTTCCCTTACAGCTGCCGTTACCACAAGGTGAAGCTTGTCCTGGTCCATATCAAAGGCTTGCATTATTTTCCACACGGCTCCTAGCTTCTTCCTGTCCCCTAGCCCAAACGTCAGGCTCATGCTGTGTGATGTTTCCAGTGCCAAAGTACACGCGATACTCGCTATGGTGGCCCTTCTGCCCTGAATTGCCGTCAGGAGTTCTACCGTCAGCTGCTCTGAGAGCTTGAGTGTAATCTCGAAAATGTTGGGCACCGCCGTTTCTTGTGCTCCCTGCCTCAAGGTCGTCGTTACTCCCTCGATGTCAACTGCCTTGACATGATCCATGTTCACGCTTCTCATGTATGCCATCAGGGAGTCTCGCGACAGCTTGTTTAGAGGTTCCTGCTCTGAGACCACCAGAAAGAGTTTCCCCACGCCAGGCGTTCCCTTACCACACATGGAAACTGCTTGAATCACGCTCTCTTGGCCCGTGACAATTTCCTCTTTTTTAGCACACACCTCTGCCGCATCTACATGGATTCCCAGTGTTCCCATAGCATTCGGGCCTCTGAGTGGGTTCGGCACTCCTGCCTTGCTTAGCGCGTTGGTTGTAATCTCCAGCTTGCTGCTCGTGACTTCATGTTCCTTAATGCGCATTTGGCCCAAGGAGGCCTCCAGTGTTGCCATGTTTGCCCCTGCCTCCTCTCTCTTGATCTTCTTCTCTTCTGCTGCCCTGGCTGCCTCCTGCTGCCTTTCTTGAGTTGTCTTTTTTTGCGCTGCTGCCACGTCCCTCCACCCCAGTATGTCCTTTGCTCGATCTCTCTCCTCCTGTGCTCGTTTTTCCTCCTTTTTTCGTTGTCTGATGGCCGCCATGTCATTCGCCTCCATTCTGGACGTGCTCAAAAAAATTTCGAGCGGTGAACCTCCCCCAAGTGGGGGGGTTTGCGTACTTTGGTCTTTGGAGTAGGTACTTGGTTTTGCGCTCCGAACAAGAAAGAGTTGCGTGTCAAAGGAATTTGGCGGCCTCGTGCCGTCGTCGCGCTCCGCAATTCCCAGCGCCAAGGTGACCGTAAAATTTGGAAATTTCCAGTCTACTCGCTCGAAAGAGGGACGTACGTCGTACAAGTGCACGTCGCACGCGGGAGCCCGCGTGCCCCCTCGGCGTCCTTGGCTCCCTCTCCTGGTGCTCTCGGCCCCCCTACCCGGCAAAAGCGCAGGATTTACAGGGGACCTTCGGACGAGGGTGGCCGGCTGTCCCGGGCTCAGTTCCTCATTGGCTCTCTTGCGTGCGAATGACGCTCTCCGACCCCACTGCCTGCCAAACCAGTCTTGCTCGCCCGTGCTCTGGTGACTTCGCTCTGCATAAAATTCACATAGGTTCAGTAACGCGTTTCTGCGCCCCGTCTCCTGAGTCACGGCGTGCCCTGCCCACCTTCTGCGCACAGGCTCCCGAGTCCCTGCATGCCCTGCCCACTCCCTGCTGCTCGCTCGTCGAGTCAGCGATTCCATGTCTCCGCACTCCTGATGTGTGCCCTGTTGCATGTTCCCTGTCCCACATGCTCTCCCTCTCCACCATGTCTGCGTGCTTAGGCTGAGCCTCGGCTTCGCTGCCTTCTCAGGCGCCCGCGTGCATGCCGGCTTTGCCGGCTGCGCATCGCGCTCAGGGTCGCTGGACCC
>JGI24540J26637_10000293_pt1 | contig 20321 bp, 25 predicted proteins | sample NorSeaMetagenome_FD_26637 | JGI IMG/M metagenome (IMG submission 26637)
AATCGAAAGAGATAGTATATACAACCAGCTAAAAGTCTACGAGTAATTTAATCTCTCTGATTAATAGAGTATTTTCTCCATTTATTAATTAAAGACAACATATCTTCAGGTAGTTCAGAATCAAAAGACATAAGATTATTTGTCATAGGGTGTTTAAATTCTAAAGATTTAGCATGTAAAGATTGTCTTTCACAGGTTTTAAAGCAATTATGAACAAATTGTTTATACTTAGTAAATGTTGTTCCCTTTAAAATAGCATCTCCCCCATATTCTGAATCATTAAAAAGAGGATGACCAATAAATTTAAAATGAGCTCTAATTTGATGTGTTCTACCAGTCTCAAGTTTACATTCAACTAATGTAGTGTATCCAAATCTTTCAAGTACTTTATATTTAGTAATAGCTTTTTTACCATAATCTTCATCAGGAAAAACAGACATTATTTTTCTATTCTTAAGGCTTCTTCCAATATTACCTATAATAGTTCCATTTTCTTCTTTTACATCCCCCCAAACTAATGCAACATATAATCTATCTAAGTCTCTATCTTCAAATTTCTTTGACATAATAGTCATGCTTTTTTCATTTTTAGCTATTACAAGTATACCAGATGTATTCTTATCAATTCGATGTACAAGTCCTGGTCTTTCCTCCTTGTCTTTATTGGGAAGATTATCAAAATGATAAGCAAGCGCATTTACTAATGTCCCATCATAATTTCCAAAACCTGGATGAACAACCATCCCTGCTTGTTTATTTACAATAAGAATATCATCATCTTCATAATTTATATCAATAGGAATATCTTGAGGTATTAATTCATTTTTAAGTTTTGGATATGAATAAACAATACTAACTCTGTCACCTGGCTTAACCTTGTAATTTGACTTGACTTTAAGATCATTAACCAAAATATTACCTGAGATAGCAGCTTTTTGAATCTTACTTCTGCTAGCATTATCAATAAAATTCATCAAAAACTTATCTACTCTTAAAGGAATTTGACCACTACTTGCAGTAAAATCATAATGTTCAAATAATTCAGAACTGTTTTTAATATCCATTAATAAAAGATTAATTTTCTATTAAATACTCCCAAATGATTTTGAATCTTTAATATATATATCCCAGATTTAAAATTTCTAGAATCAAATTTATAATACTCATTAATTGATTTTTGAAAAATCATCTTTCCAGAAAGATCAAATAATGACATTAAATTACTTGAAGAAAAAGTTTGAACAGTGACATAAGATGATGATGGATTTGGAAAAATTTTTACAGAATTATTATTATTATTATTATTATTATTAAGATATAAATTACTCATGCTTACTAATGGTCTGATCATCCACGCACCTGAATATTGAGATGTATTCCATAAACCGCCAACATTATAAAACATATAATCATTAGCAATACTATTTTTGTCTAAACCTATATTTAACATTGAACTAGAGTTTTGGGTCCATCCCACATAAAATATATCTGTTAACTGAAAAAGAGAATCTAAATAATAAAAATGATACTGATTTGTGCTAGTATGCACAGGATATTCCAATTGTTGATGAATAATAGAACCCGGATTACCGTTGTTATCGTCCCATACAGTTAATAAAAAACTTATTGCATTAACTGTATCAAGCATTTGAGGAAAATAGATCTGAACGGCTCTTAGAGTGTCTGGTCTATTTAATTTAAACTGATATGCTCCCATTGCGCCTTGAACATTAATTCCATATGCTGATTCAACAGAACCATCATCGTATGAAAAATGAGAGTTGAATCTTTGATAGTGAATTAATGTATCATTATTTTTATAATCATTAGAGCCTGTGCCTATAATATGTTCAATTATAAACTCGGAACTGTCTTNAAAATTTGAAGGAAAAATATTATTGTTTATTGAAATGGATGGATTTTCAAAAGTGTAATTACCAATAGAATCATAGTCAAGAACAGAAGTATTCCTACTAGTTCCTAAATTTGGATAATGATCAATAATGATATTATTTTCATATACATTGTATTGATAATCAACATTTATACTAGCTTGATTATTGCGAAGTAGAATATTTACAGAATCATTAATTTCACCTAAAAAATCATCTTGAAAATGAATCCATGGCATTTCTTTATACCTTTTAAGAAAAGATGGGCTATTATAAACAAATGCCACATCATTAAGACCAGAAGTGTCTAATGACGAAGTATATTGATCAAGAATAATATAATCAAGATGCCAATGATCAAAATTTCCTGACAAAGTAGCATAATTTCTAAATCTAAATTGAAAACTATCATGCAGATATTTAGGATCAGTAATCATGATAACAGTCTTTTTAAACTCACTTACAGGCTCTCCTGGCAATTCCCAAATCCTTGTCCATACTTTAAAACCTAGAGAATCAATAGACAAATACTCAAGAAATAAAGAATCTTCTGATTGAGGGTTATCACCATAACCTTGTGGTTGATGATAAAACATAAGAAAAACACTATCAAGATTACTAAGATCAATCATTTGAGACAACAAAACATCAGCAACGCCATGATTATTAGCAAGACTTATATCATATGCAAATCCACTAGAATCTAAACCATCAAGAGTAACAACGCCAATAGTTGGAGGGTTAATAGGATAATTTCTATTAACTAATGTACTATTTCCTAGCCATAAATTGTTATCTAGAATATTAGATTGATAGGAGAAATCATCAAAAAATGGAATCAATAATGCACTGGTATTTTTTGATGATATATAATTATATGAGTTAGGATTAGAATTTAGGGGTGATAATACCTCCTGAGAATATAATGTTGAACTTAATAAAAATAGAATTAAAAAAAATCTCATATTAATTAATTAATTCTTCTTTAAAGAAAATATCAATTGTAGAACCAAGCTTTAATTGATTTTCATTTTCAAAAGATGGAGTTTGCTTATAAATAATCGCATTTAATGTATCTAAACAATCTATATCATAAATTTCAGAACCAATGTTTAAAGATGAAGAATTTAAAACAATATGCGCTGCAATCCGATTTAAGCCAATTAAATTAGGAACAAATACATATTCATCACTTAATCCTCTACCAACTACCAAATTCACAGTAGTACCTTTAAGAATCTCTTGACCAGAAAATATACTTATACCATTTACATTAAAATCAAGAATTTTATTTGTTGCGATATCAGATTTATATTCAAGTTTTCCTACAGAGAGACCAACAATTTCAATTTTTCTAAGTGCCTGTCGTAATGTTAAATCATATATATCAGGAAATTTAACAATTCTTGTATAGGATTCNGTAACAGTTAAATAGATTTTCCTTTGTTTTTTGACCTTAGAATCAGCTTTAGGCTCTTGATTAATAACAATTCCTTTTGCTTGGTTAGAATTAGAAACAGAATCAATAATAACATAACGAATATTATTAGCATCCGATATAGAGTCTAAAGTTGAAATATGATAATCTGAAAAGTCAGGTACAGTAANAAACTTATCATGTAATGTATAAATACTTAAAAACTTTAGATAAAGAAAAAACAAAATAGGCAAACTAATTAAAGCAAGACAAATATGCTTTATAATAGTTTTATCATTAAAGAATGCTGAAAATTTATTAGATTTATGAAGATCTTCCAATTACCTAGATTTGAATTTAGAACAAATGTAATTATAAAATTACTATTATAATTATATTTTAAATAAACAATAAAAACATATATCTTTGTTATTAAGAAATGAAAAATATTGCAATCATAACAGGTGGAGACTCTAAAGAATATAGTATTTCCTTAAAGAGTGCTGAAACTGTTTATAAACATTTAGATAGAACAAAATACAATCCATTTATAATAGAAATAAAAAATAATANTTGGAGAATAAAAATTAAAANTAGATTTCAAAATTTTGATCAAATCAATTTTTGTACAGAAATAGAAAATATACTAGTACANTTTAAAGATGTTTTTATGTCCATACATGGTCCNCCAGCAGAAAATGGAGAATTACAAAAACATTTAGATGATAAAAAAATAAATTANACATGCTGCAATTCTAATATATCTGAATTAACCTTTGATAAATTTAAATGCAATCAAATAATCAAAGATTTAGGATATAATATTGCAAAATCTTATATTCATAGTAAAAATAATAGTATTTGCACTGATGAAGTTATTAATAACTTAAAACTTCCAATATTCGTAAAACCAAATCAGGCGGGCTCTAGTAATGGCATAAGTATGGTAAAAGANAAAAATGGATTAAAAACAGCTATAAATGAAGCATTTAAGCATGATGATAAAGTTATAATTGAAGAGTATATTGATGGAGTTGAGGTTAGTTGTGGAGTACTAACAATAAATAATAAAATTATTACATTACCAATTACTGAAATAATTAGTGAAAATGATTTTTTTGATTATGATGCAAAATACAACAATAAATCTAAAGAAATAACACCAGCTAGAATTACAAATAAAGAAACAAATTCTATTCAAAAAATTACTAAAGAANTATATGAGAAATTAAAACTAAAGGGTCTGTGTAGAATTGANTACATAATAAAGATTGGAAAACCTTATATAATAGAAATCAATACAATTCCTGGCTTATCAGAACAGAGCATTATTCCTAAACAAATTAAGCAAGCAGGGTATAGTTTAAAAGAAGTTTTTACAATCTGTTTAGAGAATTAAATCAATTAATAATATATTAGCCAAAAAAAGATAGAATGAGTAAAACAAAAAATCAAGAACGTTTAGAAACTCTTAATAAAAGACTTGATGAGATAAGTCAAAAACAACTTCAAAATTCTGATATTGATCATGTGAAAATTGAAAAAGAGGAACCATCACAAATTATTAATAACAATCAAAAATCTAATAAATTAAAAACATACTTATTAAGAATATCAATTGTTGTTGTAGGATTCTTAATTCTGAAAAATCTTGATTTTGCAAACTTAATTACTTCTAATGAAGCTGAAGAAACTAACATTACTGAAAAAGCAGAAACTTCTAACATTACAAATGAAACATTAGAATATAATTTTGCTTTTCTAAATGAAGAATGCATTATAGTATTTGGAGAATTCCAAAGCGAACAAGAAGCTATAGATTCTAAAAATTTATTATCTCAAAAATTTATTGAATTTCCAATTAATTACTTCTTTCTTCCGACGCAATCAAACTCTGAGCTGGAAGTCTATAAAATATATCTTGGACCAATAAAAGGACTAGCAAAAGCAAGACAATGGTCAAAAATGATTGATCAAGAAAATATAATTCTTGAATTTTAGAATTCAGATTTAAAAGGAAATCTTTGTATCCATTTCTTAGGCTTTAAGTTTTTTAAAAAAAAATTAAAAAGCCACTTAAACAGAAACCTCTCTGTATAAATATAAACAAAAGATTGTTTAGGAACAGCTCCAAAATTACTTTTAAACTCATTTGCAGTTCTTCCAAAAATCACATAATTCTTTTTACAAAGAATTGCATTTTTAATAGTATCACATAAAATTCTTTCATATAAAGAATATTTAATATTATATTTATAATCAATACCAACAAAATAAGAGTAGAGTGAATTTAGATAAAAAAACTCAGATGAAAAAGCTAATAATTTATCATTTAGAAAATATCCGTATAAATTTAAAGAGCTATTATCCTTTATAGTATTTATATTAAATACTGGGCCAGTAAAGTTAGCTTTATTAGTAACATTGTTAAATAATTCTTGAATACGATGATTATATTTAACAATCTCCTCACTAGATAATAATCTTACATTAATATCAGCACTTCTTTTTAAGGCGTTATTAATTCTTTTTCTATACTTAGTTTTTAATGATNACTTATATGATTCAAAATCTATCCAAGATGAAGGGATTTTTAAGGACATTTCTTCCTCTACCTCAACTTTAATAAAATTATTTATTTTAGAGTTGTTTAGTTTATGATTAAATAAGAAATCAGGAATTACAATAAAATCAGTTTTAATTCTACTTTTAATTTTATCAATAATTTCAGCTAAGTTAAAATCTGAATCAATAGAAAAACTAGGAAGATTTGTTAGAAATGAATTAGTGAAATAAAAAAACCTTAAGCCTATAAAACTTAAAATATATTTAGCAAATCTATAATTTGAAAAAAATATTAATTGAGAAAGATTAACATTAAAAACATGACCATAAAATCTATTATTATTATCAAAACAAAATAGATGCTGTATGTATTTATGATTTATAAAATAAGAATTTAAAAAATTATAAGAAATAAAAAAACTAGAGTGATCAATAACATTATTCCATTGATCTTCAGTAAAATCCTTAATGTTATTATATATATTAATACTCATATTTATGAAATATGCAAAACTGTGATTTCAGGCATAATTCCTACGCGTCCTGCATAAGCTAAATGACCAATACCTGAGTTGACATAAATAAACTTAGAGCTATTCTCATACAATCCTGACCACTGCTTATATCTCCATTTAACAGGACTCCATTTAATTTTTGGAATATCAATTCCAAACTGCATTCCATGAGTGTGACCAGCAAGTTGAAGATCAATTCTTTTATGGAAACCTAATACTTGAGACATCCAGTGTGAGGGATCATGTGAAAGAAGAATAGTAGGGAGATTAGCATCAATAGAATTAGTCGCTTTTTCTAAATCACCATCTTTATTAAAGTTACCTGCCCCCCAATTCTCAACACCGACCATATTAAACTTATCATCATTAATACTGATTTCTCTTGATTCATCCAAAAGTAGCTCAAAACCAATTTCATTGTGAAGAGCAATCATACTATTAAAATTATCTTTCCATTTTTTACTAGACCTCTTCCATCCAACATAGTCACAATAATCATGATTACCTAATACAGAATACTTTCCATACTTTGCATTAATTTTTTTTAAAGTATTAATATAAGGAACAGCTTCATTAAAATAATTATTAACTAAATCTCCAGTGAAAACAAATATATCAGGCTTTTGATCATTAATCATTTTAACAACTTCTTCTAATTTTTCAATAGAATTGAATCCTCCTAAGTGTAAATCAGAAATTTGGACAATTTTNAATCCTTCTAATTTAGAACTCCAATTATTTATTTTTACATTAATATTTTTGACTTGAAAATTATATCTACCAAATTTCATGCCAGATAAAAGAGTTAGGAAAAAAGCTGAGCCTAAAAAAAGAGAAGTTTTTTTAAGAAAATCNATTCTTGTTATAGTATATCCTGCATCATTAGATTCATAATTTGAAAAAACTTTAAAAATTAGTCTAAATAATCTTAAGATATCATCAAAGATTATCGGTAAAAGAGCAAAAAATTTTGATATAAAAACAATAAATATAAAACTACTAATAATAATGTCATTGTTAAAATGGACCGAAGGAGTTCTTCTCTCAAAATTAATAAATACATAAACTATAATACAATAAATACTAAATGAAATAATCCAATAAATAAAATTAAAATATCTATTAAAAATATTGGACTTATTAAAAACTGGAGTTATACCCGAAAATAAATAAAAATCAAGTAAAAAAATAAAGAAAATAAAAAAAGATAACCTCATCAACATAGTATAAAAATTTATAGGCAAAGATAGTATAAAATACTATTGTTTTGATAGTGAAATATAGTTTTCAAATAAGAAGATGTTTTAAGGAATTATGAAACAGCAGATTTTTCCATTGTTCTATTTACCAGAACAATTAGTTGAATAATTTTAAAGAAAAAATAATCATATATCTTTAAGAAAAAAGGCAAATCATTCCTTCTAATATCCAAAAGTAGAGCTATGCGTTTCTCATTACTTTCATTTTTAACTTCATGAATAAATGTATCATCAAAAAGAACACTTTTTCCTTCTGTCCAACTGTAAGGTTTATTATCAACAAAAATCTGACAACTACCATCTTTTGGAACAGATAAAGCTAATTGGTATCTAAGAATACCTTTATATGGTCCATTATGTGCAGGAATATGTTTTCCAGGATCTAATATTGAAACAGAGATACTTTCGACATTTTTAAAAGGTTTAAAAAGATTAACAGTTTTAGGACAGAGTTTAATGTTTTTTTTATTCCAAAATCCATAAGTTTTAATTAGAAACATGTTCCAAGAAACACCATCATTATTTGAAATAAATTCCTGACCTTCATCAACATCATGAAACTTTGGTAAAGATATGTTATTATTAATAATATGATTAATTTCATCTCTTATAACTAACCAATTATCTTCTAATATCTTATATTCAGGAAAAACCTCATCAACATCTAAATAAGCAGAATTATTTAGAAACTTTCGATATAGATTTAGATTCCAATCTCTTAANTTAATAAAAAGTATNTTTCTATTTTTTTGCATAATTAAAAATCGTATAACAAAAATAAATATTATTACATTAAAAACTATGCAATGCATAATAAGTTTAGAATAATTATAAATGTTGAAAATTAAGCTTTAAAAGCTTGATGTGGCTTTAGTGATGATTTTATTATTTCTAGATATGAAGAATCTAGAGTAATAAAACTAAACGCATAATTATCAGATTCAATTGACACACCACTATCAGTACTTAGAATTTTTTCTTGAGAGAGAAAATCAATTAAATGAACTAAATGATGATCTGCAAGAAATTTAGAATCTGGACCATAGAAATCCCAAACAAACTTTATGTTTGACATTTTTTNCTAAACTACTTTTGATCCTTTATTATCACCATCCATCCAATAATTATCTTTAACTTCCCCAAGATAACGAACAATNTTATTATNAAACTGAGTTAAAGCTAACATTGCTGAATCATGAGTTTCTCTCATTATTCTAGTTGCCTTGTTAGAACCTTTCATTTTAAGTTCTAAATAAAAACCGTTTTTTAATCCTTTTGCTCTAGTAGTAGGTCTTCCTCTGTTTGACATATTAAAGTTTTTTTAATTAAACGATAAATCTAAAAATATATTGTAGTTGACATAAAAAACAATAACTCTGTTTTNCGCAAATATATAATAATTATTTAAACATAAACCTACTTATTAAAGTATGAAAATGGTGAACACCTTTTTCCATTTTTGGAGAGAATCTTCCTTGATTATAATACCTTGAACTAACACCTTTCTGTACTCTTTGAACAATTTCCTCATCTTCAAGTTCAACCTTATCAAGATCAGCTCCAGCTCCTTTCTCTAATTTACTCTCATCCCAAACAAAAGATTTAAATTCTATAATTGTTTTCTTAGTAGATANTGGCTTAACAATATTAATAGAAAGNCCCCAAGGGTAAAAATTAAACATCATATTTGGAAAAATCCAAAAATAATAAGCAGCTATATTTTGACCATAGTCTTTTGAAGATTTAGGAATATCAAAACAAATATCATCTTTTTCAGCATATCCAATTTGAAGATTAGAATATTCAAATATTTCAACATCATATTTTTTATAATCTAAAGTAGCATTTAAATCCTTGTGAATAAAGGGAATATGAAATCCTTCTAAATAATTATCACAATAAAGCGCCCAATTAGCATCAATTTTATATGACCTAGAAAGATCTTCACGAAAAACAAAATCACCAATTGGCATCCATGAGATTCTCTTTTGAATATCATTTATAATAACATTAAAAGGAACAATTGGATCAAGAGCAACAAATAAGAACTGAAACCATTGCTCAAGTTTTATATGAGTTAAATTATCATTAACACATGGAAAGTTTTTCATTCCATCAGTTTCAGGCATAAATACAAACTCACCCTCAGAATTAAAAGATTTCCCATGATACCCGCATGTTATGTTTTTTTGAATAATAGTTTTTTCTTGAATTAAAACATTGCCTCTATGTGTGCAAACATTTGACATACAAACAATTTCACTATTATTCTTAAGTAGTAATAAAGGTTCAGATATAAATTGATCTAATAATATGAATGGAACAACAGAATTATCTAATTTTAAATCATCATCACTTATTATATATTGCCAACTTTTTTCAAATATCTTTAACCTAACTTGATTAAATATTAAATCTGAAGAGTAAAAATCTCCAGACAATGTATTAGCTGAAGTTATATCATCATTAATTTCTTTCATTTTGTAAAAATATCAAATTAAATATCATTAAAAAGATCAATAATATTATTAAAAGAATTTTCTAATTTAGTATTTATATTTTCAGGCCTAACCCATTCTACATGAGTTATTCCTTCAGATAATTGAGGAATTAGTTTTTTCTCATACTTAGAGCTCATTAAATACCAAGAAGTTATTTTAAGAATTTTTTTTTCATCAATTGAATAAGTATGATAGGTATATTTTAAAAACCTAATAATACTAAGATCACTAATTCCACATTCTTCTTCAACCTCTCTTAATGCACAATCTTTATCAGATTCAGTTAATTCCCTCTTGCCCTTAGGTAAGTCCCATTTGTTATTTCTAAATATCATTAATAAAGAATCATCTTTAAAAACAACACCACCTGATGCATAAATTACATCATATTGATTACAAAAAACATCCCAATTATCTAAAATTATTTTTGGCTGGTTGTTAATGAAAACTTTATATTTTTGTGCCATGATTAATTATACAGAAGATGCAAGACAAATTGCTAAATTTTTATTGCAAATAAACGCAATTATTTTACAACCTAACAATCCATTTACGTGGGCTTCAGGATGGAAATCACCTATTTATTGTGATAATCGCAAATCTTTATCTTTTCCTCAAATAAGAACACACATAAGAATGAAAATATGTGAAATTATTAAAGAGAAATACCCACATGCCAATGTAATTGCGGGAGTTGCAACCGGCGGAATTGCAATAGGATGTTTAGTTGCCGAAGAACTTGGCTTACCTTTTATTTATATAAGAGCAAAATCTAAGAGCCATGGTAAAAAAAACCTTATTGAAGGATATTATGACCAAGGTCAATCTGTTGTGGTAATTGAGGATTTAATAAGTAGTGGCAATAGTAGTTTAGCAGCTGTAGAAGCACTAAGAGAAGAAGAATTAAATGTTAGAGGTCTTATATCTATATTTACTTATAGTTTTGACACAGCTGATACAAATTTCAAAGATGCAAATTGTGAAAAGACATCATTATGTGATTATAATATACTTTTAAATGAGGCTCTAAAATCAAATTATATAGAGCAAAAAGATTTNAAAATTCTTGANAAATGGAGAAAANAACCATCCAAATGGAATCAAAATGAATAGATTTTCAAGCCCTGAGGTAACAGCAAATACTAGTGCAAAAAAATTATTTGAAAAATTTAGTAATCTTAATAACTTAAAAGATTTTTTACCTAAAGAAATAGAAGAATTTGAATCGAGTGAAAACAGTTGTAGTTTTAAAATCTCTAAGCTACCAAAAATGTCTCTAGAAATTATTGAGAAAATTGAACACACTTTAATTAAGCTAAAATCTAAAGATAGTAAAATCCCATTTTTAATGTATTGTCAAATAAAAGAAAATACTGACAAAGAAAGCTGTCTGGTAACGCTTATAGCTGAAATGCAACTTAACTTTATGATGAAAATGATGGTCGAAAAACCATTAAATCAATTTCTTTGTTCACTTTCTGATCAGATCAAAAAAATCTAAAATAAAAATTTTATTTCATCNAATAAAAATCTNTCGATTTTATTATTTTTAAATTGAACGAATAACTCACCTTTTTCGCTAACATTAATAATTTTNGCCTCTACCCTTTTCAAGTTANTTTCAAAAAAAGAAAACTTATCTTTTAAATAAAGATGATTCAAATATTCATTATGTAAAGTAGAATTCTTTGCAAAATCAATATATCTATTTTCTATACATGATAAAAGATTATTTTTTATATCATCAATATTATAGTTACAATTATTTTCTAATGCAATTGATGTCGCTAAAGGAGAAAAAGAATTAAATTTAATCTGATTTACATTTATACCAATACCAATCACTGAGGTGTGAATACTAGAATTTTGCACTAAATTATCTATTATAAATCCAGCAATTTTTTTATTATTGATTATTAAATCATTAGGCCATTTAATATATATTTCATCATTTAAATAATTAGACAAAAAATCTTTTAAAGCTAAAGAAATTAAAATGCTTAAATCAAATTTTTTATTAATATGTAATTTATGATTAAGCAATAAACTAATTAATAAATTCTCTCCACGATTACTAAACCATGATTTAGATGCTCTTCCTCTTCCCTCTGATTGATATTCTGCTGTAACAACAATTGGCCCTGAAATTTTTGAATATTTATTAAATTCAAGAAGGAATCTATTGGTTGAGTCAATCTTATTAAGTTTAATTTGATTTTTAGTAAAAAAACTAGAAGACATCTATTAATTATATTAGTAGAAAAAGTGTAATTTTGCAAATGTAAATTTAACATTATTTATGCCAAAAATAAAACAGATAAAAAATGATCTTTTAAATTCAATTATTAAGAGTATAAAGGATATCAAGGGTCACAGTATTATTTCTTTAAATTTTTCAGAAATTGAAAATAGTATATGTGAACATTTTATAATATGTTCTGGTTCTTCAAGCACTCACGTAAAAGCAATTCAGCAAAATGTTAGTAAGCTTGTACAGCAAGATATTAATCAAAAACCCTGGCATGTGGAATATGATAATGCCTCAGAATGGATACTAATGGACTATTCAAATATCATTCTTCATATATTTCAAGAAGAAACAAGAACTTTTTATAATTTAGAAGAATTATGGGGAGATGCAAAAAAAGTTTTACACAAATAATAACTATAATTAATGACTAAGAAAAGTTTCAAAAACACTACAAATCTAAACCCTAAAAAATTTAAATTTAAAATCTACTGGCTATATGCTATAATTTTTGTTTTTTTTCTTGGGTTACAATTTATTAGTACAGATGTAACAAAATCAACAAATTTTAAAGATTTTAATAATAAAATGCTTCAGCAAGGAAAGGTTGAAAAAATTACGATTATTAATAAGGAAAAAGTTTTTATTTATATAAAAAAAGAATTTCTTTCTGAAGAAGAATTTAAAAATGTTAGTAAACAACCAATCGGCGAATCATTAAACAGAGGTCCACATTATTTTTTCGAAATTGGATCAGTTGAGACATTTAATCAAGATTTAAAAGATGCACAAAAAGATCTTGATTATGAAGATAAAATCTCTCCTACATATGAAACAAAAAAAGACATATTTGGAGATATTCTGGGATGGATTTTACCTTTAGTTTTTTTTATAGCTGTATGGTTATTTATTATGAAAAGAATGAGTGGTGGTGCAGGAGGGGGAAGTCAAATCTTTAGTATTGGAAAAACAAAAGGAAAATTAGTTGATAAGGCAAATATAAAAGTTACATTTAAAGATGTAGCAGGACTTGAAGGTGCAAAAGAAGAAATTAGTGAGATAGTAGATTTTTTAAAAAAACCTGAAAAATACACAAAGCTTGGTGGCAAAATTCCTAGAGGCGCAATGCTAATAGGCCCCCCGGGAACTGGAAAAACCTTATTAGCTAAAGCTGTTGCAGGTGAAGCTAAGGTGCCCTTCTTCTCTCTTTCAGGATCAGATTTTGTAGAAATGTTTGTTGGAGTTGGAGCATCAAGAGTTCGAGATTTATTTAAACAAGCAAAAGAAAAAGCTCCTTCAATTATTTTTATAGATGAAATTGATGCTATTGGAAGAGCAAGAGGGAAAAATGCAATGACAGGCAGTAATGATGAAAGGGAAAATACTTTAAACCAGCTTTTAACTGAAATGGATGGATTTGGCACCAATACTGGTGTTATTGTAATGGCAGCAACAAATAGAGCTGACATTCTTGATAAAGCCTTAACTAGAGCAGGTAGATTTGACCGTCAAATATTTGTTGATCTTCCTGATTTATTAGAAAGAAAAGAAATTTTTAAAGTTCATTTAAAACCAATTAAGATTTCCAAAAACATGGATGTTGATTTTTTATCAAGACAAACACCAGGTTTTTCTGGAGCTGACATAGCCAATGTTTGTAATGAAGCTGCATTAATTGCAGCAAGATCATCAAAAAAGAGTGTTAATAAACAAGATTTTCTTGATGCAGTAGATAGAATTGTTGGAGGATTAGAAAAAAAATCTAAAATTATTTCACCAAATGAAAAGAAAACAATTGCTTTTCACGAAGCTGGTCATGCAACTGTAAGTTGGATGTTGGAACATGCTTCTCCTCTAGTCAAAGTAACAATTGTTCCTAGAGGAAAATCATTAGGTGCTGCTTGGTACTTACCTGAAGAAAGACAATTGACAACAACTGAACAAATGAAAGATGAAATGTGTGCAGCATTAGGCGGAAGAGCTGCTGAAAGGTTATTTTTTGATAAAATATCTACGGGAGCATTATCAGATTTAGAAAAAGTAACAAAACAAGCATATGCTATGGTTAGTATTTATGGCTTAAGTAACAAATTAGGAAATGTTTCTTATTATGATTCAAGTGGTCAAAATAATGGATTTACAAAACCATACTCAGAGGAAAGAGCAAAACTTATTGATTCTGAAGTAAGTAATCTTATAGAAGAACAATATAAAAGAGCATTAATTTTATTAGAAAAAAACAAAGAAAAAGTAAAAAATTTAGCTAATGAATTATTAACAAAAGAAGTGATTTTTAAAACTAACTTAGAAACAATTTTTGGCGCTAGAAAGTGGAAATCTTATGAAGAAGAGCAACTTAATGAAATAGATTCTAAAAAGAAGACAAAAGAAAAAATATCAAAATAGATAATAATTAAGCTAAAAGTTCTGAGAAACTAAAAAATAATGATAAAGCTATTTAGTACAGAAAATCCAAATAAAGCTGAAATAATTAAACAAATGCTTGAAGAAAATGATATTAATGTTGTTTTATTAAACAAACAAGACTCATCTTACAATATGTTTGGAACAATAGAGCTATATGTAGAGGAAGTAAATATAGATTCTGCAAATTCTCTAATTTCTGAAGTTTAATATGAATGAATCAATAAAAAGAGCTCTTTCGGGNGGCATATATATATTGATTATGTGGATAGGAACTTCATATTCTGAATTAACGTTTTCAATTTTGTTTGGATTAATATTAATTATTTGTCTTTATGAAATGTGGAAATTACGGTTAGGGAAAAGTAAGTTTTTTGCATTTACATATATACTTATTCCATTGCTTTTAATTCAACTATTTGGCTATACTGATCATAACAATCCAAGTATATTATTTGATCCTTCTCTAGTACTTCTTATGTTTATTCTAACATGGACATTTGACACATTTGCTTATCTAATTGGAAGAAAAATTGGTGATACTAAAATTATGCCTAAAATCTCACCAAACAAATCATGGGAAGGATTTACAGGAGGGTTGATATCAACAATTATTGTTTGTTATTTAGTTATAAACTTCACGGAGCTATCAATAAACATTGAAAATTTTAATCCATATATATTTGCAGTATTCCTACCAATTACGGCTTCACTAGGTGATTTTTTAGAATCATATTTTAAAAGACAAGCAGGAGTTAAGGATTCAGGCAACTTTATTCCTGGACATGGTGGAATGTTAGACAGAATAGATGCTTTTACAATAACCATACCAACACTATATTTATATATAAACATTATTTAATAAAATGAAAATTCATAAAGAAGGTTATAAAATTCTAAGAAATCAATCGTTATTCATTATTATAACTGTATTAGTAGTTAAAAGCGGATTTATATTAAATATTCTATTATCACTTGAATTCATTTTACTTATACTAAGTTTAAATTTTTTTAGAATTCCTGAAAGAATTTTTGAATATAAAGACGGATTAATATACTCTCCTTGTGATGGGAAAGTAGTAGTAATAGAAGAAACCAAAGAGAATGAATATTTTAAAGATAATAAAATTCAAGTATCTATATTTATGTCTCCTTTAAATATCCATAATAACCTCTATCCAATAAGCGGAATAATTAAATATACAAAATACCATCATGGAAAATTTTTAGTTGCTTGGAATCCGAAATCATCAACTGACAATGAAAGAAGCACAGTAGTAATAAAAAATAAAAAAATAGAAATCCTTTGTCGACAAATAGCCGGAGCAGTTGCAAGAAGAATCGTGACATATGCTAAAGAAAACATTTCAGTTTCTGCATGTGAAGAACTAGGGTTTATAAAATTTGGATCTAGAGTTGATGTCTTTCTTCCTAAAGGAACTAAANTTATTGCAAAATTAAATCAAAAAGTAAAAGGTGGTCTGAGTGTTATTGCTGAATACTAAAATTAATTTTAATTTAATATATTTGCTTAACTAACAAAAAAAAAATCATGAAAAAAATATTAATATTAAGTATCGCAATGATTTTTGTTGCTTCTTACTCTATAACAGCACAAAGTACTGCTACAGATAAAAAAACTTCAACTGTAGTTGCTGCAGATACAAAAACTGAATGTCAGGATAAAGAAAAGACTAAATCATCTCAACAATTAACTGGATTTAATTTTAATAAATCAAATAAATACGGAAAGTCAAGTTGTTCTAGTAAAGCAAAAAGCTCTTCAAGCTGTTCTAGTAAAGCAAAAAGCTCTTCATGTTGTTCTACAACAAAAGAAAAAAAATGCAGTGATACTAGTGCAAAAGCGTGTTGTACAAAAGATTCAGACTCTAAAGCAATGAATAAAAAAGCAGCAGAAGAAGTTAGAGNAGCTATAGCTAATAATGAAATCTCTCCAAAACAAGGAGAAGAAAGAATTGCTATTCTAAATAAAAAAACTGAAAAAAATAAAAAATAATTTTATTTAATTTAAAAAATTAAGCCACTTTTAGTGGCTTTTTTTATATCATGGAATTTATCAATAAAGACATAGAAGATTACATAAGTGATCATACTAATAAAGAAAGTGATCTATTATCAAAACTCCACAGAGAAACATGGTCAAAAGTACTTATGCCAAGAATGTTATCTGGTCATATTCAAGGGCAAGTATTAAGTTTATTTAGCAATATCACAAGTCCAACTAATATCATTGAAATAGGAACATATACTGGCTATTCAGCTCTATGTTTAGCAGAAGGCTTAAAAGCTGATGGTGAACTGCATACAATTGATATTAATGAAGAACATACAATGGTTGCAGAAAAATACTTTAATAAATCAAAGTTTTCAAAAAAAATAAAACAACATATTGGTAATGCAATAGATATTATACCAAAAATTAACAAGAAATTTCAGCTTGCTTTTATTGATGCAGATAAAGAGAATTACTCTAATTATTTTGATTATTAATTGATAAAATTGATATAAATGGAATAATTATTGCTGACAATGTTCTTTGGAGTGGTAAAGTAACTAAGCCTAAAATGGATAAAGAGACAAGAGCATTAGATTACTATAATAAAAAGGTAAACTCCGATTCTAGAGTAGAAAATGTTCTTTTATCAATTAGAGATGGTTTAATGATTTGTAGAAAAATTGCATAAAAAAAACACATCAATGGTTGATTTTAATAATAGCAAAAAAGCTTTTGCAGACAAATCTAATTTTGATTTAAATAGAGCCTACTTTCTATTTAAAACAATTAGTAATCCATTAATCTCATCAATACTTACAAGCTCAGTTAAATTTGCACTATTTTTAAGACTTCCTGTAACTCAAATTATTAAAGCAACTATCTATAAACATTTTTGTGGTGGAGAAACAATTATAGATAGTAATGAGACTATTAATAAATTATGGAAATCTTCAATTGGCACTATTCTTGATTATTCTGCTGAAGGAAAAGAAAAAGAAAAAGATTTTAATAATGTACGTGATGAAACAATAAAGGTTTTAAGAATAGCAACAGATAATGAAAAAATTCCCTTTGTTGTATTTAAATTAACGGGGCTAATAAAGTTTAATATACTTAGAAAATTAAGTAAAAAAGAAGATTTAAATAAAGTTGAAAATCTAGAATTTGACAATTTCAAATTAAGAATTACAGAAATATGCAATGCAGCTGTTAAAGCTAATAAACCTATCTTTATAGATGCTGAAGAAAGCTGGATTCAAAATGCAATCGATGACATTGTATTGCAATTGATGAAGAAATATAATAGTAAACATGTTTTAATTTATAATACTCTTCAATTTTACAGAAATGATAGAATTGATTATTTAAAAAAAATTATCAAAAAAGCAAAAAAAGAAAATTTTAAATTAGGACTTAAGCTAGTAAGAGGAGCATATCATCAACAAGAGTTAGAAAGAGCATATCAAAATAATTATGAAATACCTGTTCATTTAAAGAAAGAAAATACTGATAATGATTTTAACCTAGCTTTAAAGATCTGTATTGATAATATAACTAATGTATCATTTTGTGCTGGNACACATAATGAAGAAAGCTCAAATTTACTTATTCAGTTAATGCAAGAAAATGGCATAGCAAATAATGATAAACGTATATACTCTTCACAGCTACTTGGGATGAGTGACAACATATCTTATAATTTATCAAAAGAAAATTTCAATGTCAGTAAATATGTTCCTTATGGACCAGTGAAAGATGTTATACCTTATCTTATAAGAAGAGCTGAAGAAAACGCATCAATTTCAGGTCAAATGGGAAGAGAATTAATAAATATAATTGCTGAACAGAAAAGAAGGAGGAAAACTAATTAACACATACTGAAGGCTGATCAAGAATATTAATATTGATTACACTTACCTCTTCCTTAACATCACAATATTTAAATAAAACTTCATAATCTTTACTGTTAATTATATTTTCAATTAAAAAAAGCTGGCATGGGGATTTTTTCTTATCACTTTTAGAGAAATTAACAGTACCACCATCAAGAACAGATAAAAGACTTTCTTTTGACAAACCAAAGTATACTAATTGACATTCAGAAATATTTGTAAAAATTGTTGTATCAGAATACAAATGAGTAATTACCCTTTTATTTATACTAAAATAATCAACATAGGCNTAAAAAGTTTTTTTCATTCTATTTTCTGGNCCTAAAGAAAGAAAGAATATACTAATTATAACACCAAACCCAAATAACACAAATCTTTTAAGCATATTAAATATTTTAATTTATATTTTCAACAGTAATCCTTCTTACTGAATCTTCTAAAGACATGTTAACTTTAACAAATGAAGAAGGCAAAAGCCCATGTGCTTTTTCTGGCCATTCAATAAAACAAAATGAAGAACTAAAAATATATTCTTCATATCCAATATCAAAAACTTCATCTTTATTTAAAGTTCTATAAAAATCAAAATGAAAAACAGAACTATCTTTATTTGTTTTGTATTCATTNACAATAGAAAATGTTGGNCTAGAGACTATATCATTAACATTTAAAGAAGAGCATAGATATTTAATAAAAGTAGTTTTTCCAACACCCATATCTCCATAGAAAATAAATACATTTGATTTAGAATAACTTAATATCTTATTAGCAATACTTGATAATTCTCTCTCATCATTAACAAGAAAACTTAAACCCATTATTTTGATTCTAGTGTTATAAGTGGCAACAACATTTCTTCTAGTGATACTCCACCATGTTGGTATGTATTTCTATAAAAATTAACAAATTTGTTATAGTTATTTTGATAAACAAAATATAAATCTTCTTTTGCAAAAATATACTTACTACTTATATTCTGTTTTGGTAAGAAAAATTCATCAGGATTATTCATCTCAAATACATCATTTGAAATATAGTTTAAATTTTTTCCGTGTTTATATCTTAAATTTGGGTTAACGTTTCGATCACCAATAACCTTAGAAGGTTTATTTACATTAATTGTACCATGATCAGTCGTAATAACCATTTTAGCTCCTTGTTGAGCAATTTTAGAAATAATATCGTTTAAAGGTGAATGTTCAAACCAAGATGCAGTTAACGATCTGTATGCTGAATCATCATCTGCAAGTTCTTTAATNACCTTCATATCAGTTCTTGCATGTGATAGCATATCAACAAAATTATATACAATGACATTTAGATCATTATGCTTCATATTATCAATCTTATTTATAACCTTCCTACCAAAATCAATATTTGTAATCTTAGTNTAAGAAGATTTAACATTATTATAATTTAATCTTTTAAGTTGATCAATCAAAAAATCTTCTTCAAACATATTTTTACCTCCTTCATCTTCATCGTTTAACCATTTATCTGGGTATTTTTTTTGTATTTCTGAAGGTTTAAGTCCAGAAAAAATTGAATTTCTAGAATACTGAGTTGCAGTAGGAAGAATACTTAAATACAT
>JGI24540J26637_10000294_pt1 | contig 20314 bp, 16 predicted proteins | sample NorSeaMetagenome_FD_26637 | JGI IMG/M metagenome (IMG submission 26637)
AAACCCTAGCCACGCGACTGAAAGACAGCATGACATTCACCTTTGTCGATCTCATCAAAGATATTAGCCTATGGCTGCTGATTGGACTGGGTATGGCCGCTATGGTCAAAACCTATGTGCCCACTGAGTTTTTAGCCCAGTGGGGTGATGGCTTTACGGCGTTTGTAGTCATGGCTGTCATTGGTGTACCCATGTACATCTGTGCCCTAGCCTCAACGCCTATTGCCGCTGGATTGTTATTTTCTGGCGTATCCCCGGGTGCGACGTTAGTGTTCATGCTGGTTGGACCTGCTACCAATATCGCCACCATGGGTTTGGTCAAGCGGGAATTAGGCAATCGTGCTCTTGCGGCCTACCTGTCTAGTGTTATTGGGGTTGGCTTTGCCTTTGGCTATTTGACCAATTACCTTGCTGCCCAATGGAACATCGACTTTTTAGCTCAAACTCAGACCGCGCACGCCATGGTAAATACACCCATTGCAACAGCCTCAGCAATAATGCTCGCCGGGTTAATGATTTATGCCTTGGGATCCAAGTACCTCACCAACTTGAAACCAAACACGCCCGCCACTCATGGATAAGCAACACCAGAGAGGCCTTTTTTAATGCAGATTAATAGAGATAATTTAATGGTTGGCTTAGGCCTACTACTTATTTGTCTGGGCGCTATGATTAGCATTGACTTGCCATGGAAAGACAACGGAATACCCATCACAGGGCAAAGCCTTGCCGTGCTAGTTGTAGGATTTGTACTTGGACCTAAACGAGGACTGCTGGTCATCGCTATTTATCTGATTGCAGGTTTAGCTGGCTTGCCTGTGTTTGCCAAAGGTGCATCTGGAATAGATACATTGATGGGCGGCAGTGGCGGCTTTTTATATGGGTTTTTAGTTGGTGGTTATGTCTGTGGCGCACTACAAGAGAACGGTTTTGGGGATAGCTTTGCCGAGTGTTTAACCGCCATGACAATTGGCACTGCACTGATTTTAGTCTGTGGTCTTGCTCAACTGACCTATCTATATGGGCTTGATAAGGCGTTAGAGTATGGATTTTGGCCATTTTGGCCAGGCGCGATCATGAAAATTATCTTAGGTGCCGTGATTGTTTATTACATTCCAACAGAACGATATTTGGGCTAGCAGGACTTATAGCATGTGGCTCAATAAAAAAGCGGCCCGTGGGCCGCTTTTTCTTTAACTACTTAACTACTTAGCAACCTTACCAGCCAGTAATCTCTTTCAGGCCGTTTCCAATCTCAGCAAGACTGCGCACGGTTTTAACACCGGCATCTTCTAGGGCTGCAAACTTTTCATCTGCTGTGCCTTTGCCACCTGAAACGATAGCGCCAGCATGACCCATGCGCTTGCCTGCTGGGGCTGTTACACCAGCAATATAGGAAACAACAGGCTTAGTGACATTGGCTTTGATGTAAGCTGCCGCTTCTTCTTCTGCGGTACCACCAATTTCGCCGATCATAACGACAGCTTCGGTGGCTGGATCTTTTTCAAACAGCTCTAAAATATCAATAAAGCTTGAACCCGGAATGGGGTCGCCACCAATACCAACACAAGTAGACTGACCAAAACCATAATCTGTGGTTTGCTTGACTGCTTCGTAGGTCAATGTACCTGAGCGAGATACGATACCGACTTTGCCGGGTAGGTGAATGTGGCCGGGCATAATACCGATTTTACATTCGCCAGGCGTGATCACACCAGGACAGTTAGGCCCTATTAAAGTAACTCCCAATGAGTCACATACCACTTTGCAATCGAGCATATCTTGTGTCGGTATACCTTCGGTAATACAAACTACCAGCTTGAGCCCTGAATATGCCGCTTCGAGAATAGAGTCTTTACAAAAGGGCGCTGGAACGTAAATAACCGAGGCTTCTGCCCCTGTTTCTGCAACGGCCTCCGCTACAGTATTGAACACAGGAAGCCCAAGGTGGGTTGTACCACCTTTGCCCGGTGTAACACCACCAACCATTTTTGTGCCGTATTCAATCGCTTGCTCCGAATGAAAGGTGCCCTGCCCACCAGTAAAGCCCTGACAGATAACTTTTGTGTCACTGTTAATTAAGATAGACATGTTTAGTTACCCCCTGTGGCTTTAACAACCTGTTGTGCCGCATCAGTTAAACTAGTAGCAGCAATGATAGCAAGACCAGATTCGGCCAATTTTTTAGTTCCAAGCTCTGCATTGTTGCCCTCTAGACGCACAACCACTGGAATAGTCACACCGACCTCCTCTACTGCGCCAATTACGCCTTCGGCAATCAAATCACAGCGAACGATACCGCCGAAGATATTGATCAACACAGCCTTAACATTGGTGTCAGAAAGAATAATTTTAAACGCTTCAACCACACGCTCTTTAGTCGCGCCGCCCCCAACATCAAGGAAGTTAGCTGGGGATCCACCATGAAGGTTAACGATATCCATAGTGCCCATAGCAAGACCAGCGCCATTAACCATACAACCAATGTCACCATCAAGTGCTACGTAATTTAAATCCCAAGCTGATGCATGGGCTTCACGAGCATCCTCCTGTGAAGGGTCGTGCATTTCTTTAATCTGCGGCTGACGATACAGCGCGTTACCATCAATAATAACCTTGGCATCTAGGCAGTGAAGGTTTCCTTCATCAGTGATAACCAATGGGTTCACTTCTAATAGCTCAAGGTCTTTCTCTTTAAACAATTTAGCCAAACCCATAAAAATGCTGACAAATTGCTTAACTTGAACCCCTTTGAGCCCTAATTTAAACGCAAGGTCACGTCCCTGATAGGGCTGAGCACCCGTTAGAGGGTCTATAACGGCTTTTAGGATCTTTTCTGGGGTTTCGTGCGCAACCTTTTCAATCTCAACACCGCCTTCAGTAGAGGCCATGAAGATGATACGGCGTGTTCCACGATCTACCACAGCACCAAGATACAATTCTTGATCAATATCGGTGCAGGTTTCAACCAAAATACGGCTGACTGGCTGGCCTTTGACATCGGTTTGGTAGGTGACTAAGTTTTGACCCAGCCATTGGCGAGAAAACGCTTCAATTTCAGCTTTTGAGCTAACTAACTTAACGCCACCGGCTTTGCCGCGTCCACCAGCATGAACCTGGGCTTTAACCACCCAGCGCTCACCACCAATGATATCGGCCGCCGCAATGGCCTCCTGAACTGTCTCTGCGGCAATGCCCTTGGATACTGGCAGTCCGTATTCGGCAAACAATTGCTTACCTTGATATTCGTGCAGGTTCATACTCGGTTTCCTGTTAGTGTTTACGTTGTATTGTACTCTAGGCTATTCAATAAATAGCCCAGAGTAAAAAGAGATTACTTTTTAGCGACGCTTGCGATTGGGGATATGAATAGCATTACCGTTTACCGCCAAGGCTGCCTCATGCACAGCTTCAGACAGCGTCGGGTGACCAAATACAGTCATGCCGAGGTCTTCGGCACTAGAGCCAAATTCCATAGCAATAGCTACCTGCTGAGTAAGATCTGCGGCACTAGGACCCACAATGTGACAACCCATGATGCGGTCAGTGTCAGCATGGGCAATTATTTTAACCATACCGTCCGTGTCATTGGCTGCCATTGCTCTGCCACTGGCAGCGAATGGAAACACACCCACGTTATAGGGCTCTCCAGCCGCTTTAACCTGCTCTTCAGTTTGACCAACCGACGCCACTTCCGGATGAGTATAGATAACGTTGGGGACAATGTCGTAGTTCATCTGAGCTTTGTGGCCCGCGATGCGTTCCGCCACCATAATGCCCTCTTCTGAGCCTTTGTGCGCCAACATTGGCCCACGTACCAAATCACCCACAGCGTAGACGCCCGGCGCATTGGTGGCACAAAATTCGTTGACAAACACCGAACCGCGCTCGTCCACTTCAACACCACTGTCTGCTGACAGTAGCCCGTCTGTGAACGGTCGTCGACCGACACACACAATTAGCTTGTCGAAAGTTTCTTTAAGCTCTTCACCGGCAGAGGTTTGATAGGTGACTTCAACTTCGCGACCCTTGATCTGGGTGCCGGTTACCCGGGCGCCTAAGCGGATATCAAGGCCTTGCTTAGTAAATATTTTCTTGGATTCTTTGGCGATCGCCTTGTCCATAATTGCCAAAAAGTCGTCTAGCGCTTCAAGCAAAACTACTTTAGAGCCCAAACGACCCCATACCGAACCCAACTCTAAGCCAATAACACCCGCACCAATAACACCCAGGCGCTTGGGCACTTCACCAATTTCCAGAGCACCAGTGGAGTCAAGAATAAGATCGTCATCAACCGGAGCAACTGGAATAGCAATAGGCAGTGACCCTGAGGCAAGAATGACGTTGTCAGCATCAATCACCGACACTGCACCATCATTGTCGGTCAACTCAACTTTTTTACCGGCTAACAATTTGCCAGTACCGTACAGTGCCGTGACACCATTCGCTTTAAAAAGTCCGACAATGCCACCGGTCAACTGGTTAATAATTTTGTTTTTACGTTCGAGCATAGCGGGGATATCCATCGCCACACCACTGGTGCTGATACCATGGATAGCCAGCCCTTCTGCCGCTTCATGATATTTGAAGGAGCTATCGAGCAGCGCCTTAGAGGGAATGCAACCAACATTAAGACAGGTGCCACCATTGACACCTTTGCCTTCGGCGTTTTTCCACTTCTCAATGCAGGCTGTTTTCAGGCCTAACTGAGCTGCGCGAATGGCCGCAACATACCCTGCCGGACCACTACCAATAACGACTACATCATACTTNTCAGACATTTAAATACCTTTTAAATCAATAATTTGACGATTAAATCTCAAGTAAAATCTTAGCAGGATCTTCAATTAACTCCTTGATTGCCACCAAGAATTGTACCGCGTCCTTGCCATCGATTAGACGATGGTCATAGGACAAGGCTAAATACATCATTGGCCGAATTACCACCTGACCATCAACCGCCATAGGACGCTGTTGAATCTTGTGCATGCCCAAAATAGCCGACTGTGGTGGGTTTAAAATTGGCGTTGAAAGTAGCGAACCGTAGACACCACCATTAGTAATAGTGAAGGTACCGCCCGTCATTTCATCAATGGTTAATTTGCCATCACGCGCTTTTCCGGCGTAGCTACTAATAGCGTTCTCAACAGTGGCAATACTCATATTTTCGGCACTGCGCAACACAGGTACCACTAATCCACGCTCCGTAGATACTGCGACACCGATGTCTTGGTAGCCGTGATAAACGATATCGGTACCGTCAATTGAGGCATTGACCAGAGGGAAGCGTTTTAGCGCCTCTACCGCGGCCTTAACGAACATACCCATGAAGCCCAACCGAGTACCGTTGTGTATCTTGGTAAATTCATCTTGGTACTGCTTGCGCAGCCCCATCATGGCGGTCATGTCGACTTCGTTAAATGTTGTCAGCATGGCGCTAGTCTGGGTAACGCTGAGCAGTCGCTCTGCAATGCGCGAGCGCATGCGTGTCATGGCAACACGACGCTCTACACGATCCCCACCCTGCAAGATTTCTTCTGCTGCAGCGGGTGCTTTTGTTACTGGCGCGGGAACCGCAGCAGGCGCCGCGGCAGCTGGTGTGAAGTTAACCACGTCCTCTTTAGTGATACGTCCACCTTTGCCGGTGCCCGCAACCTGAGAAAGATCAATATTGCGCTCATCGGCTAGTTTCTTAGCCGCTGGATTCACTAGCGAGCCACCCACTTCTGTGTCGGGCTCTACTTTAGCCAAGGCTGGTGAGGCCGATTCAGCTACACCCTCTTCAATACGCGCTAAAACTTCATTACTGAGCACAATGTCACCCTCTGCCTTGAATACTTCTACCAAGGTGCCAGAGGCTGGAGCCACAACTTCAAGAACAACTTTGTCAGTCTCAATGTCGACAATCAGTTCGTCGCGACTAACGCTATCACCGGCATGTTTATACCAGGTTGCCAAGGTGCCTTCTTGCACTGATTCTGGGTATGTAGGTGCCTTAATTTCTATGGCCATCAATCTATTCCTAGTTTAAGAGTCGAATGTTAATGCTTCATCAATAAATTTCTTCTGCTCATCAAGATGAACAGACATATAACCGCTTGCCGGTGCCGCTGATGCAATCCTTCCGGCAAAGGACAACTGTACTTTCGGGTCAAGGCGCTGAATGGCATTGCGCATATGGTGCTGACTACTGTACCAAGCGCCCTGATTCATTGGCTCTTCCTGACACCAAACTGCATCTTTTAACTGAGTATACTCCGCCAAAATAGCATCGAGCTCTTTATCAGGGAATGGATAAAGCTGTTCAAGGCGGATTAACCCAATATCATTGATACCACGGGCATCGCGCTCTTCTAAAAGATGATAATACACCTTCCCCGAGCACAAAATAATGCGTTTTGCCGCGGCAGGATTAATCCTGGGGTCAACCATCGCATTATTGAAGTGACCATGACTTAGCTCTTCGAGCGATGAGGTTGCTAATTTATGCCGCAGAATCCACTTGGGACTCATAATGACCAACGGACGACGCATAGGTCTGATTGCTTGCCGCCGCAACAGGTGGAAAATTTGTGCCGGCGTGGTGGGGTTACATATCTGCATGTTGTGTTCAGCACACAACTGCAAGAACCGCTCAAGTCGCGCTGATGAGTGCTCTGGGCCCTGACCTTCGAAACCATGAGGCAGCATCATGGTCAAGCCACACAAACGGCCCCACTTATGCTCGCCGCTGGCGATGAACTGGTCAATAACTACCTGCGCACCGTTGGCAAAATCACCAAACTGGGCTTCCCAGATAATCAATCCTTTAGGCGCCGTGGTTGCGTAGCCGTATTCAAAGGCTAGCACGGCTTCTTCGGACAACACAGAGTCATAAATATCAAAACGTGGCTGCTCGTCATACATATTTGCCAGTGGCAAATAGGCCTCACCGTCTTTTTGGTTAAAGACCACCGCGTGACGGTGTGAGAAAGTACCGCGACGGATATCTTGGCCGGTAAACCGAATCGGGAAGCCCTCTTTGAGCAGAGTGCCATAGGCCAATAGCTCAGCCATTCCCCAATTGAGCGGCAATGCACCACCCGCCATCTTGCGACGGTCGTCATAAATTTTAGCGACTTGACGCTGCACCACAATACCATCAGGGACTGTAGTGATCTTGGTGGCAACTTCTTGCAAGTGCTTTAGTTCTATCCCAGTGTTATCCTCGGTCCGCCAATCGTGCCCCAAATAGGGCTCCCAATCAACAAACAAGCTAGTATCTGGTTCACGCACCAGGTTGTGTACGACAAACTCGCCATTATCAAGGCTAGCGCGATAGATATTAGCCATTTCGTTAGCTTGATTCTCTTCCACCACCCCTTCAGCAATCAATTTGTGGGCATAGAGGGTTCGTGTTGTAGAGTGCTTGCGAATAACGTCGTACATGAGTGGCTGAGTCGATGATGGTTCATCAGTCTCGTTGTGACCTCGGCGACGGTAACAGACCAAGTCAATGACCACATCTTTACCAAATTCGTAGCGGTAATCGGTTGCCAACATGGCTGCAAACATCACTGCATCTGGATTGTCACCATTGACATGAAGAATCGGTGCACCGACCATTTTCGCTACATCAGTGCAGTATTCACTTGAGCGGGCATCGTCCTGCCTACTTGTGGTGAAGCCAACCTGGTTATTAATAACGATATGAATGGTACCGCCAGTCTTATAAGCGCGAGTCTGAGAGAGCTGAAATGTCTCCATAACCACGCCCTGACCGGCAAAAGCTGCGTCGCCATGCATTAGTATTGGCACAACTTTCTGACCAGTGGGGTCGTTGCGTCGATCTTGACGTGCGCGGCCTGAGCCAACTACCACTGGGCAAGATATCTCAAGGTGTGATGGGTTAAAACCCAAGGCCATATGAACTTCACCACCAGGGGTCATCACATTCGAGGAAAAACCTTGATGGTATTTAACATCACCCGAGGTATTAACCAGACGCTTGCCTTCAAACTCTTCAAACATCTCTGCAGGATTCTTACCGAGAATGTTAACCAGTACGTTGAGGCGACCGCGGTGAGCCATCGCCATGACAATTTCTTTAGCGCCATATTCGCCGGAACGTCGCACTAAGCAGTCCAGCAGAGGAATGAGGCTCTCGCCACCTTCCAGACCGAAACGCTTGGTCCCTGGGTATTTGGAATCTAGATGCTTCTCTAAGCCCTCAGCCGCCGTTAACCGATTAAGCACGTCAATTCGCGCCTCATCGCCGTAGGTTGGCTTAGAGCGCACGCTCTCAAATCGCTGAGCTAACCACTGTTTCTCGGCAAAGGAGGTAATGTGCATAAATTCCGGGCCCAGATCGCCACAGTAAGTCTCTTCCAGAGCCTCAATAATCTCCCGTAAAGGCGCCTCTTGCTTGCCGATATAGAGCGGGCTTGTCTGAAAGGTTGTATCAAGATCAGCCTGGGTCAACCCATGAAAATGCAACTGCAGATCAGCAACATCCTCTCGAATCATGATACCCAGTGGATCTAACCTAGCTTGCTGGTGACCCCGAAACCGGTACGAACTTATTAACTGAACAACCTTAACCTGCTTACGTTCATGCTCAAGATGGATACCGCCAGACCCTGGAGCAGGCGTTGGCCGGGCTTGACGCCGCCCAAGCAACTCAAAGTGCTGAATAATAGTGTCGTGAGAGATGTCCGGCGCGATTGACCCGTTGGTCCGCGGTAGAGAGTCGAAAAAACTACTCCATTCCTCCGGCACACCATTTGGATCGTGCAGGTAGGTTTCGTAGAGACCTTCAATGTAGGCTGCGTTTCCACCAGAGTAGTGGGAGGAGCTGAGGAGTTGCTCCATTAGGCCCTCAGGCATTGATGATATTTCCTTTTTGACATCAGATTTTGCCGCCATTTTAAAGCCCTAAGCGACCTACGGCTAGTAAAATATCGGCAAAACTACACTTTTATAGTGAACTGAGTCTTTTAAGCGGTACCGCGAATCAACATATTGCGAATATGCCCAATTGCCTTAGTCGGATTTAGCCCCTTAGGACAAACTTGGACACAATTCATGATGCCATGACAGCGAAACACGCTAAAAGGGTCGTCAAGATTCGCCAGGCGCTCCTCGGTGGCAGTATCTCTGCTGTCTGCCAAAAAGCGGTATGCCTGCAGCAAACCCGATGGGCCTATGAACTTTTCAGGATTCCACCAGAACGATGGGCAAGCGGTAGAACAACAGGCGCAAAGAATACATTCATAGAGACCATCGAGCTTTTTACGCTCTTCGGGGCTTTGCAGTCGCTCAATAGCGGGAGGCGGAGAATTATTGATCATGTAGGGTTGAATTTTCTCGTATTGAGCATAGAACTGACTCATATCGATCACCAAATCGCGAATGACTGGTAAGCCTGGGAGCGGGCGAACCACCAACTTGTCCCCTTTAACACATTCAGACAGCGGCGTTATGCATGCCAAACCGTTTTTTCCTGAAATATTTACCCCATCAGAGCCGCAGACACCTTCACGACAAGAACGCCTAAATACCAGAGACGGATCCTGAATCTTAAGCTTCTCCAAAACGTCGAGTACCATCAGATCTTTACCCTGAGTATCAAACTCAAAGTCCTGCATGTAGGGCTCAGCATCAACTTCCGGGTTATAGCGGTAAATACTTACGTTCAACATAAATCTAAACTCTCATCTCGCAATATTAATAGGTACGAATTTTTGGCTCAAAGGGTTCACGGGTTTTCAAGGTGAAGTTAACCGGCCGCTTGCCAATTTTTTTGCTCTTTGGAAAATAAACTGAGTGACACAACCAGTTTTTATCATCACGCTCCTGGAAGTCTTCTCTTGCGTGAGCACCCCTGCTTTCGGTGCGACCTTCAGCAGAAATAGCTGTGGCATAGGCTGTTTCGAATAAATTCTGCAGCTCGAGAGCCTCAAGCCTGGCTGTATTAAACGCATTGCTCTTATCGTCAAGATAGACGTTTTCAACCCGCACACGCAACTCATCGAGCTTGTCAACGCCCTTCTTCATATAATCGCCACGCCGGAATACACCGAAATAGTTCTGCATAATAGTTTGTAACTCAGCGCGTAAAACCGCCGCGTTTTCACCATCAGCAGACTGGTTAATTCTGTTCAAGCCAACCAAAGCCCGCTGAATATCTTCCTCAGTAGCCTCTTTAAGAGCTATACCTTCACTCAGCTGCTTCTCAATAAAGATTCCTGATGCACGGCCAAAGACCACCAGATCAAGCAGTGAATTACCGCCCAGACGGTTAGCACCATGCACGGACACACAGGCCGCTTCACCACAGGCATAGAAGCCATCAATAACTTGGTCATTACCTTCGCGATCAATCGTTAGAGCTTGACCGTCAACGTTAGTCGGAATTCCACCCATCATGTAGTGACAGGTAGGTACAACAGGAATAGGTTCTTTGACTGGATCTGCATGAGCAAAGGTGCGTGAAAGCTCAAGAATACCGGGTAGTTTTGCATTAAGCATCTCTTCACCGAGATGGTCTAGTTTGAGGTAAACGTGATCGCCATCTGGGCCACAGCCACGACCTTCAAGAATCTCTAACACCATTGAGCGAGCCACGACATCTCGACCGGCGAGATCCTTGGCATTTGGTGCATAGCGCTCCATAAACCGCTCGCCATCTTTATTGATGAGGTAGCCACCTTCTCCACGACAACCCTCTGTAACTAACGTCCCAGCACCATGAATTCCGGTGGGATGAAACTGCCACATCTCAATATCTTGGACTGGGAAACCCGCACGCAATGCCATGCCAACGCCGTCACCAGTGCAAATATGTGCATTGGTGGTTGATGCATAAATTCGACCCGCGCCACCAGTAGCAAACACTGTAGCCTTTGACTCTACAAAAACGGTCTCTCCGGTTTCAATATCGATTGCAACCACACCAACGACAGCGCCGTCGGCATTTTTAACGATATCAACGGCAAACCACTCATTCAGAAAGACAGTTTTGTTCTTCAAATTCCCCTGATACAGAGTGTGTAATAAGGCGTGGCCGGTTCTGTCCGCAGCTGCGCATGTTCGCGCTGCCTGTCCACCGGCACCGTAATCCTTTGACTGACCACCAAAGGGACGCTGATAAATCCGTCCTTCTTGGGTTCGTGAAAATGGCAGACCCATATGCTCAAGCTCAAAAATCGCCTCAGGACCGGTCTGACACATATATTCTATGGCCTCTTGATCACCGATGTAATCTGACCCTTTTATGGTGTCATACATATGCCACTGCCACTGATCATTTGGATCATCGCTGGCTATGGCGCAGGTAATGCCACCTTGAGCGGATACCGTGTGAGATCGCGTGGGGAATACCTTGGTAATTACTGCTGTTTTGTAACCTGATTGCGCCAACTGGAGAGCTGCACGCATGCCTGACCCGCCGCCACCAACAATGACCGCGTCAAAACTCATTTTTCTTAAACTACCCATTCAATTAAAGTCCCCAGAGAATTTTGATCGTCCACAGTAAATAGAATAGAAGCATGAACGCTAAACCTAACTGCAAAGTGTTACGGAGCCCATTGGCTTTTGGCCCTATCAATCTGACTGTAATGTAGTCAGTGAAAACGCATCGCATACCTATCCATGCATGAAAGGCTACCGCAGCAACAACAAGTAGTGTAAATACACGCATCGGCAAAAGACTATTGAGTTCTGACCATTGATCGTAGGTCAAAGCCGGGTTGGTCATTAAGTAACCAACAATAAAAANCAGGTAGACCGCCATCAAAATCGAGGTGATACGCTGAATTTTCCAGTTGCTAGGCCCTGTGAAAGCAAATCGAGCAAAAAATGACATCATAAGATTACCCAGCCAGTTAGTGCTGCGATTAAGACAACCGCGACCCCGATCGCGATCCAGGCAGTTGCTCTGCCGCTGTTAAAGCTTTCTTCTCCAACCCCAAGATCCATGATCAGATGCCGGATGCCAGCAACCGTGTGGTAGATAAGAGCGGCGAGGCTACCCCATATCAAAAACTGCGCTAGTGGCGAGGACATTATATTGGACGTTGCTTCAAAGCTTTGCTCTGACGCTAGACTTTGATCAAAAAGCCACAGGAGGATCGCCAGCGCGAAGAGAGTAGCTACCCCTGAAACCCTGTGCAAAATAGATACGTAAGCGGTAATTGGAAGTTTCATTGTTCCAATATCGAGATTAACTGGTCTTTTTTTATCTACCACGCATCACCTTTTGCTGTTCACCGAAGTAAAGCAACTCTGTCATTGATTTTAGCCTAAAATTGAGTATCTAGCGGGTTCGTCCTACGAGTGCGGAGTGCCCGTCTTTGATGCGCCGCAGTATAATGTCAAGGGGATTCAATTTCAAATACCTTTGGCACCTGCCAGACTCAAAGTTATGCTTCAACATATGATCACCTAAAATGCCATTTACAGTTATACTCTGTGTTGCGGTCTTTTGAGGCACTTTAGCCGACAAGATCATTCAAACAGTGAATATTGGTTATCCACAGCGCCCAATCTACCTTACTTTAGTGGGGTGAGCACTCACCAGACCCTGTCACATTTGGTTGACAATTTCCACTGAACAACTATAGTTGCAGGCCGAGTTTTTGACCAAACTAATACGTTTTTTGAGGAGTAAGTATGACGGATCGCAAAGCTACCCTGACAATTGATGGCGAGACCCCGATTGAGTTGCCCGTTCTCAAAGGCACAATAGGGCAAGATGTCATTGATATCGGATCTCTGGGCAGCCATGGGTACTTTACTTATGACCCGAGTTTTACTGCGACAGCGTCCTGCCAGTCTGATATTACTTATATTGACGGTGAAAAAGGGATCCTTCTTCATCGCGGCTATCCGATTGAAGTGCTTGCCGACAAGTCGGACTACATCGAAGCCTGCTACCTGCTCCTGGAGGGTGCCCTGCCTAACGCTGAGCAAAAAGCAAAATTTGAACATACCATTAAATACCATACTATGGTGAATCGCTCAATTGAGCATTTCATCAGCGGCTTTAGATATGATGCTCATCCAATGGCGATGTTGTGTGGCATGGTGGGGGCAATGTCATCTTTTTACCATGATTCTCTGGACATCACTGACCAAGAGCACCGAACAATTTCAGCGCATCGTCTAATTGCAAAGATGCCGACGATCGCCGCCATGTGTTACAAGCACTTTATTGGACAGCCCTTTGTCTACCCTGACAATACACTCTCCTACTCAGAGAACTTCCTACATATGATGTTTGGAACGCCCTGTGAGAAGTATGAATGCCACCCTGCCCTTGCTAAGGCAATGGACAGAATTTTCTTATTGCATGCCGATCATGAGCAAAATGCGTCGACATCGACCGTTCGTATGGCGGGCTCATCAGGCGCTAATCCGTTCGCGTGTATTGCAGCTGGTATCGCCGCTCTCTGGGGGCCTGCGCATGGAGGGGCTAACGAAGCGGTTCTGAGTATGCTCGATGAGATTGGCCATGAAGATAATATCGAAGAATATATTGCTAAAGCCAAAGACAAAAACGATCCGTTCCGCTTGATGGGCTTTGGCCATCGCGTCTATAAGAATTACGATCCTCGAGCTACGGTTATGCGTCAAACCTGTGATGAGGTTCTTGAAGTACTTGGCGTAGAGAATGATCCGTTGTTTAGACTGGCCAAGAAGCTCGAAAAGATTGCTCTTGAAGATGACTACTTTGTCAGTAAAAAACTCTACCCAAATGTCGATTTCTACTCAGGCATTATCCTTAAGGCCATGGGTATTCCTGAGGAAATGTTTACCGTGATTTTTGCTACTGGCCGCACGGTTGGCTGGATCTCACACTGGAATGAAATGATTACTCACCCCTACCGAATTGCTCGTCCGCGCCAGCTCTATACTGGATCAGATGTCCGTGAATACGCACCAATTGACGAGCGTCAATCGAGCTGAGACGTTCTGATGAATAATCGAAAAGAGAGGCAGCCATGGCTGCCTCTCTTTTTATGCCCTCTAATTTACTGTAATCCTCGAATCAATTAAACGATCGGGCCTGAATGAAAGCGAAACTCCGTGTCAGGCGCCTGAATCAGTTTTTGCTCACATGCAGAGATATCAGTAATACGCTGGTCAATAGATTCATTGTCCGCGGCTTTCGTGGCTAAGGCTAGATAGTCTTGGTAGTGACGCGCTTCAGATTTAAGCAACGACTGATAAAACGCCTTTAGCTCGCTGTCTAAATGGGGCGCAATTTTAGCAAACCGCTCGCAAGACCGCGCTTCAATAAACGCGCCAACGATAAGCACATCCACGAGTCGACCAGGATCGTCTTTGCGTACCACCTCTCGAAGGCCCGCAGCGTAGCGAGATGCGGAAATGTGCTGATAGGGAATATTGCGCTGTGTCATGATTTTGATCACTTGTTCGAAATGGCGCATTTCTTCTCGCACCAATCGTGACATTTTATTCAACAGCTCAAAGTTATCGGTATAGCGATAGATCAAATTGAGGGCAGTACTCGCGGCCTTTTTCTCACAATTAGCGTGATCGATCAACATAACTGTTTGATTATTTAGCGCATTTTCCAACCATAGATCGGGCGTAGGGCAAGGCAAAAAAGCCTCAATATGTTGAATATCAGTCATAATTGATTGTCTTAGTAGTAACCTTTAAGGATGATTTAACCTGAACGAAGGGTCGGCCGGAACCGTCATTTTGTCAAGTAGCACTTCGTCTTGTCAATTTGATCTTCATTTTATTCTAGCCGCAATATCACTGCTCTAAATATTGCTGATTGAGGCCAGTAACGTCTCATAACTACTAATAATAGGTTGGTACTGCGCTGGGTCGTTTTTCGCTTTTTGGCGATAGTGTCCAACGATCCGCTGCCAATATTGCTGGTGGTCTGAATCCGACCAATCCCACATTTTATTGCCAGTATTGAGTATTTCATCACCTTCGCTTTTAGACACATAAATGCCTTCATAGAAGCGATTATTTTCAAAGATAATTCGCTCATCTTTTAGCCTAAAGCCGCTATTGATTAACGCGTCCCGAACTGAATAATTCCCATGAACACAACAAATCAACAGATCAAATGACGTATCAGGTGCAGATGCAGAAAGGCTATTAATGAATTCAATGGTTTGTCGGGCGCCAACACCCGCAATGATAAAGAGTTGAGAATTACCATTGGGTACGACAATATTTTTGACATCATCGCAGTAGACTCGCCATGTATATTTATCGGGTGGACAATTTTTTCTTAACGCCGTTTCCAATCTTTTCATTTGCTCGGCAAGAACATCGACAAAAATGACCTCTCCAGCACGCGCTCTCTTGAGCAGGGACATGCCAAGCAAACCATGGTCACAGCAACAATCCCAGATAACTGAGTAAGGATGCTCAAGCATACTCTCGAGCTGACTGAGTCTGCTGCCGGGCCTTAATAGTTTTTTGTTTGTACTCATAAGAAAAGCCGCGACTAAATATCGTTCAACATGAGGCGTCTTACTCCATATTTTGTTAAATCTTGTGTCTACGCGGCTAGTTAGCCCCAGATCTCAGACTTTACCCTACAAAAAATGCTTAAAAAATCCTAAATATGTCAACCAAATATTTCCCTATTTAACCAGATAATGTCATTTTTTACCTTATGCCGCCCTGTCATGGGACGGAATTTTACTACTGCTTGCTACCAAAAAATACAGCCATAAAAATAAGTGATTAGTTCTTGGGGAACCATACACCATGAGGCGGTTAAAAGTTGCTGATTCAACGTAACTATGCCTACAGTAACAAGCAGGAATAATAACGGGTATATACTTTAAACCTATAAACAAACTACCGAATACCGTATAATTATCTCCCTGAACAAGAGCCATCTATGGCCTAGATTTACCACATTAATGAGAGAAAAGAAAAGCACACCGTGCTAGAAGCCTACCGCGAGAGATTTGAATGAGCTTATATTCAGAGTATATGGACGAAATCGCCACCCGTAAAAAGGACCTAGGATTAAATCCAAAGCCAATTGACAGCGCTGATTTGCTGGCAGAAATTATTGCCCAAATCAAAGATACGGGGAATGAGCAGCGTAAAGATTCCCTGATGTTTTTCATTTATAATGCGCTACCAGGAACAACCAGCGCTGCTGGCGTGAAAGCACAGTTTCTGAAAGAAATCATTCTGGGTGAATCTGTCGTTGCAGAGATCACAGCAGAATTTGCCTTCGAACTGCTATCGCACATGAAAGGCGGCCCCTCTATTGAAGTTTTGCTCAATCTTGCTCTGTCTGACGATGCAGTCGTTGCCAAACCAGCCGCTGATGTTCTGAAAACTCAGGTATTTTTGTACGAAGCCGATACCGATCGCTTGACCGCCGCTTTTAAAGCCGGCAACGCCATTGCTAAAGAGATTCTAGGGAGCTATGCACAAGCCGAGTTCTTTACCAAACTGCCAGAAATTGATGAGACCATTGAAATCGTCACTTATATCGCCGGCGAAGGTGATATCTCCACTGACTTACTGTCTCCCGGCAATCAAGCGCACTCACGTGCCGACCGCGAACTGCATGGACAGTGTATGGTCACCCCCGAAGCCCAGCAGGAAATCGTTGATCTGCAGAAGAAACACCCGAACGCCAAAGTGATGCTAATCGCTGAGAAAGGCACTATGGGAGTGGGTTCCTCACGTATGTCCGGCGTCAATAACGTTGCCCTGTGGGCCGGTAAGCAAGCGAGCCCATATGTGCCGTTCATCAATATCGCTCCAGTTGTTGCCGGTACTAACGGTATCTCTCCAATCTTTTTGACCACCGTTGACGTCACCGGTGGCATCGGTCTTGACCTGAAAAACTGGGTTAAAAAAGTAGACGCCAAAGGCAACACCGTTTTTGACGATAATGGCGATGCCGTGCTGGAAGAGGCTTACTCAGTGGCTACCGGCACCGTACTTACTATCAACACCAAAGAGCACAAGCTCTACAACGGCGACACAGCACTGGTAGACGTTTCTTCTGCGTTCACACCTCAAAAGGTTGAATTTATGAAGGCTGGCGGTTCTTACGCTGTTGTCTTCGGTAAGAAGCTGCAGACCATTGCGGCTGATGTTTTGGGGGTTGAACCCGCTCTGGTTTACGCACCATCGAAAGAAATTTCTATCGAGGCCCAAGGTCTGACCGCTGTTGAAAAGATCTTCAACAGAAACGCCTTGGGCGTAGCTTCTAATACCCCACTGCACGCCGGTTCTGACGTTCGCGTTAAAGTGAATATCGTAGGTTCTCAAGACACCACTGGCCCCATGACTTGTCAGGAACTGGAAGCCATGGCGGCTTCTGTGATCTCGCCAAGTGTTGACGGTGCTTATCAGTCCGGCTGTCATACCGCGTCTGTTTGGGACAGCAAGGCAAAAGCCAATATTCCCAAGCTGATGTCGTTCATGAACAATTTCGGTCTGATTACCGCGCGCGACCCCAAGGGCGCTTACCACGCTATGACCGACGTAATCCACAAGGTGTTGAACGATATCACCGTGGACGACCGTGCCATCATCATCGGTGGTGACTCACACACCCGTATGTCTAAGGGCGTTGCTTTCGGTGCAGACTCGGGCACCGTCGCTGTCGCACTCGCTACCGGTGAATCAGCTATGCCTATTCCTGAGTCTGTGAAGGTTACCTTCAAAGGCGACATGAAGAGCCACATGGACTTCCGTGATGTGGTTCACGCTACTCAGGCGCAGATGCTCAAGCAGTTCAATGGTGAGAACGTGTTCCAGGGTCGTATCATCGAAGTACAAATCGGCACCCTCCTGGCCGATCAAGCTTTCACCTTTACCGACTGGACTGCAGAGATGAAGGCAAAAGCCTCTATCTGTATCTCTAACGATGAAACTCTGATCCAGTCGCTGGAACTGGCCAAGAGTCGTATCCAGATCATGATCGACAAGGGCATGGAAAACCACGTGAATATGCTGCAAGGTCTTATCAATCTGGCTGACAAGCGTATCGTGGAAATCCAGTCAGGAGAGAACCCTGCTTTGGCTCCAGATAATAATGCCAAGTACTTCGCAGAAGTGGTTGTTGATCTGGACCAAATCGACGAGCCGATGATTGCTGACCCGGACGTAAACAACGAAGACGCCTCTAAGCGCTATACCCATGATACTATTCGGCCAGTGTCGTACTACGGCGGCAACAAAACGGTTGACCTAGGCTTTGTCGGTTCTTGTATGGTGCACAAAGGCGACATGCAGATCATCGCTCAAATGTTGCGCAACCTTGAATCTCAAGGCGAAATCAACTTCAAAGTACCGCTGGTTATTGCGCCACCTACTTACAACATCGTTGATGAGTTGAAGGCCGAAGGCGACTGGGAATTACTGCAGAAATACGCCGGTTTCGAATTTGACGATGCCGATCCTAAAGGCGCTGCTCGTACGCAGTACCAGAACATTATGTATTTAGAGCGCCCGGGATGTAACCTATGTATGGGTAACCAAGAGAAGGCGGCTAAAGGCGATACGGTACTGGCCACCTCTACCCGTCTGTTCCAAGGCCGTGTGGTTGAAGATACAAACGAGAAGAAAGGTGAGTCACTGCTGGCGTCTACGCCAATGGTTGTATTGTCTAGTATCTTAGGCCGGATCCCAACCATCGAAGAGTACAAAGCCTCCGTTCAGGGCCTTAACCTGACCGACTTCGTGCCACCCTCAGCAGACCTGAGTGTTGAGCCACAAGCTGTGCCAGTGAGAGTTATCGGCTAGCTTCCGTTTTTACCTGACTTAATGAAAAGCCCCATAGGATAAAAATTATGGGCTTTCTTATTCAGTGAATACCTATAGGCTATAGCCTACATATACGCATTACTCGTATCACTGTGATCGGTAACATCCTTGACCCCTAAAAGCTCTGGAATCTTTTCCATCAACGTTTTCTCTACGCCCTCTTTTAAGGTCAAATCAACCGCTGAACAGCCTTGACAACCACCACCGAATTCAAGCACGGCATACCCCTCATGGATTTCTGCAAGAGAGACAACGCCACCATGCGAGGCGAGACTAGGATTAATTTCGTTATACAGTAAGTAGTTAACTTTGTCTTCAACGGGGCTATCATCACTGATATTAGGTAGTCTTGAATTCGGGGCTCTAATGGTTAGCTGACCACCAAATTTATCTTCAGCAAAGTCAACCTTAGCATCATCCAAAAATGGAATACTGCGCTGCTCATAGTAGCCGTTGAACTTGCCGTACTCGACAATTAAATCTTCTTCGTTGTGCTCTCCTGGACGGCTATAGGCTATGCAGGTTTCAGCTTTTGGCGTACCGGGGTCCGACACGAACATGCGTATACCAATACCCTCGCAATTCTGCTTATCGAGCAAGCCAGCCAAGTAATCTTGAGCTGACGTTGTGATTGTTACATTTAACATAGTGATATCCTGATGGGCGTTTCGCTCAAATTCTATTTCCATTTTACGCTATACGGATGCTTTGGCAAAATATGATTTTTAAACCACATTAATTTTGCGCACAGTATCCCATAACTGTAACTGCATAAGGTTTTAGTGCTAAAGTCACGTCCTCAGAGACAGCCAGCAATCTGATCCTAAATTCGAGGTTATCAGTACCTTGCTGTAACAGTAATATTTAATAGGAAACTTAAGTGCCTAAAGAAACTCAACAACATAAGAAACCCGGATTAGGCGCTATCGTGTTAAGTATACTTGCTGCTGGCATTGGCGTTCAGAGCGACAAGAACCGAGAACGTGATTTTGCAGGAGGTAACCCACTAGCGTTTATTGTCGGTGGCTTTGTATTCACGATACTTTTTATCCTGAGCGTAGCTCTGGTAGTTGGTTTGGTACTGAGTCATTCAGGCAATTAATACTCGATAACAACATTTGGTCGATTAATTAGCGATTCTCTCGCTTAACTCCTTTCTGGCTTCAATTAATCAACGCTCTTAATATACCCCTCCAAATTTATTGTCTAAACGTCTCAATTAATTTAGCAACTAGCGTGACTCAGTTCACAACTCCAACAAAAAGCCATTTAAAAAACGTTGTGATGCTCGCACACTGGCTAGGTATTCACTCTTAAATCGACTCGAGGCTATTATGAAGTTTCTAATGTTTGCACTAATCACTACAGCGTTACTTTCTAACCCAGCAATCTCTCAAGAATCAGATAGCATGGATAACATGAAAGACATGAAAGATATTAAAGATATTAAAGATATTAAAGATATTAAAGATATTAAAGATATTAAAGATATTAAAGATATTAAAGATATTAAAGATATTAAAGATATTAA
>JGI24540J26637_10000296_pt1 | contig 20222 bp, 12 predicted proteins | sample NorSeaMetagenome_FD_26637 | JGI IMG/M metagenome (IMG submission 26637)
AAAAAGACCACGTTATCCTCCTACAAGCCACATTAAAAGCTGTACATGTGCAGGATGCATAAATCATCCACGGACTAACAAGCTTATGAATCAAAAACTGCAGCCTGGACCTGGCTCCGGTGGTCACAAACGCACCAAAAATTAAAAGTTTGGAAGCACGTAATTTTTATGTAATAAAATTTTTATTTTAATTCCAACTGCATTGTGATGAATATATACAAATAGACGACCCAGGTCAAAAACATCACTGTATTGGTTTGTTTGCGAATTTCACTTTGGAAAGCAGAAATTTCTGGAGTTGTTTCTGGAGAATTTTGCGCTTGCTTCGTCATCAATGCATGGCTTACAGAATTGACGATTTCTGGACACATTTGAGCATCGCTCAACACGCATTTTGTATCGTCTGACAATTTGTATCGTCCCTCATCGTCAATTGAATCGTCTGACAAAACAAATTGATAACTTTGTAAAAGATTTGAATCGATCGTAATCAAATCCTGTTTTGATGTATGCGTTGGAACTTCTTGTCTTGCGCAAATAGTATCAAATGATTGGCATGGATTTGTAAGTGGACACGTATCATACAATATAAATAGATGTAACATGGCGGGCGCCAGCATTGGAACACAATCAACAAACGAGATTAAACAAAAGTGTTTTTGAAAAATGTTTATTGTCAACAATGAAGAAACTCGACAACAAATTAAGAAAAAAAAAGAAAAGAAAATATATTTCAAATATATTTTTGGACTATAAAAGACACCCGTTGAATAATTTTCCGAAGCTTGAATAATTTTTTGACGAGCTAAAATATTATCCAGATTTGAATTTAACTAGCTTCTGTAAAGAGTTGATGTCGTGCACAACAGATAAAGCAAACTGTGATGGTGTGTGTTTAGAGCACAAATACATTTCCTGCATGACGCCAATTTTTGAATCAAATACATGCACTTTGTTTACAATGAGCGAACGTAAACATACCACGCACGCTTTGGAAACGTGTTTTTTGGTAGCCGGTGTAAATGGACATTTTCCAAAAAACTCTGTGCCCCAGCCGCCATACACATGTACACCACAACAGCTTGAACAAAAGAAAAAATATCTGTGTAAAATCTTTATCATGTTCCCAAGCGTGTTGATTTGAAAGACAAACTCATTACTTGAACATTGCACACAGGTTTCAGTATCTATTGCATCAAATCGAATGTTGTCAATCAAATGATAAAAATTTGAATTGCAGTAGTTAGTTTGTGCATTATTTATCGCGCAGTGAAAGCAAACATAGAGTTTTGGTTTCAAAACCAAGCTGTATTGGTTACTTTGATCATAAGCATCATAAAGTTGTTTAAATTGCCTGGCTTGAAGTTGAAGAGGTAGCTGATAAACGCGAATTTTGTTCAAAATATCTTGTATGCAAGCAGAAGTGAATAAATCACTGTCGATTTGTTTTGCCAAAGCGAATTTGTGTGTTTCTGTAGCACATGAATTTCTGTGTATATTCTTCATTGCAATTTCAAAAGCATCTGGCGAGTTTTTTTGAATGTTTTTTGGTTCCGACACAAATTTGAAGTTCGTCAAACTTCTGCAAGTTCGATTGATTCGCTCGATTGCTTGCTGTGCTTTATCTTCAATGGTTTTCCAATCTAAAACCATCTGTGTTTTGAATTGAGCATTTGAATGACCAGCATCGTTTTCCAATGTGCTTTCAGGTTGATTTGCAGATTGATTTGCAAATTGATTGGCAGCTTGCTTTGTCGATGGTTGTTTTTGTTGTTTTTCGAAAATGACATCATCATGCAGTGTGTTCATCCGAAAATTATCACAAATAAACCGGATCAGGCGCGCAACTCGAGCGTGCTCAAACGAGTCATCAATAAACAAGTTCATATAATTAAGTTCCAGTGACATATTATGATGAACAAAGTTGATATAGTTTTCTACAAGAGAAACGCGCAAAAGATAGACATTTGATTTGCAAAACGTGTACAAATCAGCCAAACTTCCCTGTGTGAATAACAAATAGAACAATTTTAAAATTTGACGTCGAATCTTAAATGTCGGGCTTTTGGTAGCAAACTCGTGTAATCCAAGCAGTGTCATTTGCATGACATTTAGCATATGTTTCAAATCAGGTAGTGATAATTCGGCCATGGTTGGAAATTGCAATCTGTTNTGTTTGATAAACGGCATTGAGTGTTGATACAAACGAAACATGATATCGGTTGTTGAGCGTTTGATAAGAAGCATTCGAATTGTTTTTCCAATATCACAAATATTAGCAGCACTCAACATATGCTCTGGAAAAATGTGCAGTTTAGTGCCATTCCAGCCAGCAGCTTTGCCCAGAAACCTACATTGCATTGAAAGAGGAAATAACGAGATTATTATTGCAGCGTCTAGTTCCAAGTTGTTTTTGAGCCGCTTTTTCATATCTTCCTCATGAATGAAAATTTTCTTTGATCCGCGCACAGATCTGCTTTTGATGTTGCTTACATTTGACTGTTTGCGCTCAGAAGCATTTGACATATCAGCGTTCGATATTTTTGATTTCGTTTCGTTCTGTTGCAGCTCGCATGATTTGTCGGTGTAAACAATGGCAATTGATAAAGTAGAAGCAAGCGGTTTGAGACTACAAGTTTCAGAATTTGCAGCCGATGAAACGGTAGCACCAGATTTGAATGCTGTAGATTTCATAATTGGCATTTCAGTCGGCATTGCACTTGAAACCGAACTTACAGTGCTTTTTGTGCCTGCAGTATTGACACCACTTTTTGATTGTTTTTTCTTGCTCTTTTGCGATTTTTTTGCTATTTGCAACTTGGAATCATCTACATTTTGTAGCAATGACGAAATGTGCTGAAACAAAACAGGGTGAACGAGATCGTCACCAAATAGTGGCCGGCTCAATTTCGCGAAATTGTTTGCGCACTCACTTATTGTTTCATATTTTGACGTCTTTGAAGATTCAGCACATTCATCAAAAGATTCTGCACATTTACCATCTGATTGGTCGTATGATATGTCAACGTATTTCATGTTTTGCAAATTCAAAAAGTATTTTTCCATGCAGTCAAGAGCCATTGACTGTCGATGGATATTAAAAAGCTCATTTAAAGACGTCATACAGAAGATATTCTTCGTAAAAACCGAAGTTGGGCTAGCAAAATTTCTTGCTTTGAGTACATTTCGGCGTGAAGACGGGCTACCTCTACTAAATGAGCTTAATGAAAATTTTCATAATCAACGTTGATTTGCTTGATAAAGCGTACTGATTTGGTAGATCCATCTTCAAAAACAATATCTCTGCGATCCAAGCAGTATCGATTTCGTTGATGGGCCACAGTTGGAACTGGCATACAATGTACAGGCCCGAGAGGCGGTATAATGTTCATAACAGAAGAATGATATTGATTAGGTTCATTGCAGCGGTTTCCGTACATTTGTATCAAACTGTTGCTTTTCAAACCACCCGAAACAATTTTGTAAAACAGCAGCTGAGTCGTTTTACGCATGCAAAAAATGCACATGTCCGTGGGTGGAATGTCAAGCTGGGGGTAAACAAATGCTACAGCAGTAAATTTTTCTTCATCTGGAATATTGCCAACGTACCGTGCCTCGCAGAACCCTCCCATAATGCATTCTTTGTCTTCTGGCAAATATGGCTCGCGCATCATGCTCTCTTCCCATGATTTGTCCAAAATTGCTACACTGTCTGCGGATGTAACAAATTTCGACTTGTTTTTCTGTACAACTCTTTGAAAAGAGTCATTGTCCAACACCACTTCAAATGCTCGGAAAATTAATGAGTGTTCTTCCGGTGCTTTTTTTTCATATTCTTCCATCATTTTGAGCAAACTTTGCATGCATGGTGAGTCAATCGTATGTGAATTCTTGCTTTTTTTGTTGCTATTTGCATAATTTTCTGATCTTTTGCGCCTGCCCACGATTGGAGGCATTTTGCGTCTAATGTACAAATTTTCGCACAATAATCAACATTCTTTTTTTTTTGTTTCTCATAATATTTTTATTTTTTTTTTGATTTTTTCCACATATTGATTTGTTGACTCGTTTTGTGTTTTCCTCTGTGCGAGTCAAAACGTGTTGAAAATCTCGCAATTGTCCGGCGCGGGGGTTTACACATCAACTTGCTCAAGCGCAAAGTTGAGACAAGATGGATTTCGATGTACAAACGATGCAAAACTGTCTTTATTCAAACTACATGGCTGGAGTTCAATTGCGAAAAAATCTGCTTGATCAAAATGAAATCTTGCAGTCTCAAATTTATCAAAATATGCAAAAGATTTCCGACGCTGAAAATCAAGAATCCAATTGTCTGGCACTTGCAAATTTTCGGACAATCATGGTTGCTCAAAATCAAGCTTTGTATATGCAAATGGATTACAATTATTACAAAATTGATGATTTGCAAGCATATTTGCACAATAATTATCACTTGTACAGGATAAATGTGGAAAAAATGAATGAAAAAAAACAGTATTGCCCTGTCAATGGCAGTTGCGCCAATGGCAGTTGCGCCAATGGCAGTTGCGCCAATGGCAGTTGCGCCAATGGCAGTTGCGCCAATGAAAATTCGAAGTTTGACACGATTGACGTGAATGAAAACTTGACAGAAATGAAGCACACAAACGATAAACGATGTTGTCTACTAAGAGCGACAAAAAAAAGATATTTACAGCAATTCAAAAATGCGGGTCAAATTCATGCACATTGGACATTGGTGAAACAGCAGGCAAAAAAAGCTTATATCTGCGCTATGTTTCACAAATCAATGCATGCGTTTGATCATGCTCGGACAAGAACGCACTTAAAAAAACAAATGGAAAAAAAAGCAAACGATTTCCAAGCATGCCATCAGCTCAAGCACACAAGAGCTTGCCAACTGTATTCTTTACATGCCATGAAATGGAGCATAAATTTTCAGAAAAACTTGAAGTGCAAACTTTTGAATTTTCACAATCAAATGCGGTGCAAATATCTGACAAGATGTTTTGCACAGTTTGGCATTGAGAAAAAAAAGTGTATGCAACTGAAATTTGCTGCACAAAAATTGGCTTTAAATTATGGGTTGAGAAAGTGGTTCAAGAAATGGCGTCATGACACTCTTCAAAATATCACACATGAAACATTTGCCATGCAATGGTACAAGCAGCAGTCAAAATCTAAGCATCAAAAAAAAATCTTCACTTGCTTCAAAAAGTACAGAAATACTGCAAGCATCAATGAAGTACTCGTTAAATTGTGCAAGAACAAGATCAAACTTCAGACTTTGAAATTCAAGTGCTTTTTTATTTTCCTGACATATGTGCAGGTGAATTCGGCAACAAAATTACACACCCAGTTGCACAAAAGCATTTTATCCTGGTCAAAATTATGTCAAAAATGTTTGCGTTTGAACAATTTTATGAATCGTCACAGGATTGTAATGTTACATTTGTGCTTTCATCATCTGAAGCACGTGATGTTCAAAACATATGTACGAAAATGGACTATGGGTGCATGGAAACATTTTGTACAAAAAGCAATCAGCAAGTACAACTTGCTTTTAATGTGTGTGAAAACGCAAATTGGAAAGAATGCAATGGAAACTGGGATCGTGAACGAATTGCGTCAAATTTGCCCATTGTGTGGAATTTGTGGCCACAATCCGGTGACAAAGAAATTTCAATTTGAGAATTTTCGGTGGCAATTTACTTCTTTTGCTGATATGAAAAATGAACAATTGGTTGACGATCTCTTGTATCTTCATGATCAAATACGATACAACGATCATGACGTCAAGTTTGAAAGCAACAAATTCAGCAATGAACAGAAAACAGAAATTTTGCGTCATTTTGCATCGTATCCAAATGTAAACGAGGTGAATTTTATTGTTGGTGTTCATTGGGGCTCTTGCTTCAATTGTAACGGCATATTTTCCATGACGGTCAGAGCGTCTGTATTCAACATTCCGAAAAAACTTTCAGACATTAATAATTTATTGAAGAAAAGCTGGCATGAACGCAAATATGAATTGTATGACCGCAGTCATAATGGAGAAAACGATTTGATTGTGGCGCTCAGCGCACATATATGCGATGTCGGTTTGAAACCACACACTCCCAGTTTTGTGTTGAAAAATTTGCAAACAAAGAAGAAAACAATGGAAAATACATTTCCCAATTTGAACGATCAAGTTTTGAAGCGATTTCCCAGTTTGTCGTGTATCTTGGCCAAAATGAATGAAGACGACATTGGCTTGCATCATGAATACTTGAAATACAAAACTACTTTTTTCAGGCTCGCTTTCACTTCCTAAGTGCTTAGAAGTGTTGAGAAGTGCTTCGAAGTGCTTCTGGTGCTTATTGCAAATTTTGAACGTCACTTGAAGTTTGAGCAATCATTCTTTCAACAGCATGCAAATTTGAGGATTTTCTCAAAAATTCTCCTACATAGTTATCACAAAAAAAAATCGACTGGCCGTTTCTTTCATAATAAATTTGAGCCATGATCAATTTGATTTTGTGTTGAAAAACTTGATCGCTCACATGACCACGGTCGGCGTAGAAACTAGAAAAAAACAAAAGTTGTCGATCAGAAAATAAATTTCGATACACATTGTTCTCATTTGTCAAAGTGCACATTAGTCGAGACAGTATGCGCGAATCAATTTTTTTGTTTTCTATGGAAGACACAGTAGTTAGGAAAAAGTACAAACTTTGAATCGGTAATAATGTAATTGGCCAAGATAGTCTTCTTGATATCCAGTGCCAACAGCATAAACATGCAAAAAAGCAATTGTCTGTCTCATTTTCTTCTTCATCATCCTGTACAACAAGTTCTTCTTGTGGTATTTCAACTTGCATGGCTTCATTCACTTGTAAGATGGACTGTATCAAGTTTGCAAAAAAGATGCAGATATGGTCATTCATTTTTGCATTTTTCTGCTTTTCTACTATATCAAGCAAAATACTTTTTGGAACTCTTCGAAACGTGGCATATTGATTGTCGCCACAAAATATACAAGTGCGTGTGTGCATGAGGAAAATTGAGAATATTTGCACAATTAAATAAATGGCAAAATAATGTGCAAAATAAATGTACCACAACAAATTTTTTTTTTGTCAATTAATTTTTTTCAAAAATGCAAAAGAAAAAAAAAACGAAAAAAAATGTACAAACTTTTGATATACTGTTGCAAAAAAAATGAAAATCAAAAATGCCAAGTTCAACAACCAGCCCAACCGCCACCGCTCAAACTGCTTCCACTCCAGCAAAGACCAAAAAAACAAAAATGCCGAAGATGCCGAAAGAGAAAAAAACTGGGCAGCGTGCTGAGGGTCGTCCTCACAAAAAATTGGAAAGTTCTTTGTTGAAGAAGCGATCGATTGACGTGCGCAAAAAGATTGAGCAACACAAAGCGCGTTGTGTTTTGCTTACTGAGCGATTGGAACAGTATGAAAGAGAAACTGTTATCCGTGAGGAATTTAATTTGAAGAGTGAAAACGAAGAAACAACGAGTTAGTCATTTCAATTGTCATTTTTTATTTTTAATTTTTTTTTGTCAAAATTTTTTTAATAAATTTGACAAATTGTGTCAGGATCTTCAAACTTGCAGCCACAAGCAGCGTATGCTGAAGCAAACGGTGTGTTTGATTTTCACATCTGGTCTTTTCTGTGTCAATGCTTTCGTGCATGGATCGCCTGTATCAGCCCATTTCATGCTTCGTGCTGATAAAAACTTGTCAACGCGGCATGTAAGCACCAAAGCATATTCTTTGCCCAACGACTACTTGATGACAAACATATCTGAATATGGAAACTATTTGAAGCGTGAATCGGCCACCAACGAATCTGTGTTGCAGCCGAAGCCTGTTTATAAACCAAAAACTCCTCGCAACTCACCCAGCATTTTACCTAGTGTTTCACTCCTGCATTTCAACACCACAACTGCAGAGAGAATTGAAATTTGTACAGACGTGGATGAACAGCTTGCCACTTTGCAGCAACAGATTAAAGAATGCAAGCAGAGGTTGGATAAAATTTTAGCTTTTGAAGAATCTGTGTTGAGAGCGCTTTTGACGTGCGACGATTTGAAGCTGCTCGAAAAACAAACGGCTTCTTGCATGGTTTACAAAGAAAACTTGAGTGAAGAAAGAAAGCTTTTTTTCTTGCGGGAGGCGTTGCGAAATTTGACACAAGCTTTGTATAGGATCTAGCTTTTTTAGATTGCATTGCATTTTCAAGTTTTTTTGAATAAAAAAATGAAAGAAAATTGATAATGCATCAATCAAAAAACGTTTCGAAGCATTTAATACGACACACGTTCAATTCACCATGTCTTTATATCGTTTTTTTGAAATTCAAGATCTTTCACAGTGTTTATGCGAACACTTGACGCCAACAGACATATTGTGCTTGATGCTCACTAACTCAAAAATACACACACATTTGATAAAAAACTTTACTGTTCAAAACAAGTTTATGAAATATGTTTACGGAAACTTGCAACACAGATATATGAAAAAAAATACTCACATTTCATTAAACGCTTCGACAAAGCAGTTGGAAGCTGATTATTTTGTAACAGAATTTCACGAGCGCTTACGAATGCTTTTGATGTGTCATGCCGAACGTGGCTATTTTTTGGGATCGACCATTACATGCTGGGTGCCTGCAAAATACTTTTGCTGTGTGTCTGGGGAAGAATTAACAGAATTGACAGAACATCCAGATAGGTCGTACGAAATTGAAATTTTAAACTTCAAAATTTTGAATGTCACACAATATGACACTAGGTTCTACGACTTTGACTATCAGCAACACTTACCAACATTGACCAGCAAAAATAGAAACAAAAACGCACAATATATGTTTGCTATGTACGGTATGTATGACAAATATTGTTTTCATGAGAATAACTGTCAGAATAACCGAATGCAACAACCAATAAACCTCGTAGATTGCTGCGCTCAAGCGGTAAAGTATAAAATTATTGACCCGCGTTTGAGAAATCGGCAAGACATTGAAATCAATGTTGCAATGCTGATCAATTTTCGTAATGTTCCACAATACGCAAATGTATCTTGCAGCGAAAAATTTGTTGTTTTTAATGTGTACAATTGTTCTAATTGTTTGCTCAATTGCAACAAAGTTTTTAGTTTTGACGTCAAATGCAAATCGCACCGTAATTTGTGTTCTTCTTGTTTGAAAGAACTGTATGTCAGTGTTGCTGACATTGGAAAACACATCTGGAAGACCTCTGCTTATGAAAAAAAAATAATTAAACAAGCTATTGCCTGTGGACAATTGCAGATAATTCGCTTTTATGACAAGTTCTTTGCAAACATTTACAAATATGCGCATGCACGTTACGTCAACAAGATAAAATTGGCAAATTTGTTGGGGTACAGACAAATTGACGAATCATTTTTGATAAAAACAACAAACACTTCACGCGACCGCAAAATGAGGTTTGCAGATGCAAAGTTTGCCGAATGCAAGCATCAACTTCCAAATGCTTTTCACAGCTTGTAAATTTGTGCCAAACTTTTCAATTTCTTAAAAAAAAGAATAAAATTGTGTAAAGCCAATCGAATGCACCAGAAAAAAACAAAGCAATGAGGCAATTGAGTCAATCGAGGGACGAGGATAATCAATCGAGTCAATCCATGTCTATTTTTTTTCATGTTGACATGTGGTCGATAGTTTTGCCCGAAATTTTGATGCACTTATCATTACACGATATTATGAAAGTTTCAATGATCAATTCTCAATTTAAACAATTTATCGATGAAAAACTTGTGGCACAAAACGCGTTAAACAAGTTTTGCAGCTTAAATTTGCATGATAGCGTCGCTGACACAAATAACATTGCTTTTGTCTTGCACGCCAAAAGACACAAGAGATATTGGTGCTCGTCGTACATTCTAAGTTCTGTATATTTTGTTCAGGATATGAATGTGGCATATAAATTATTGTTCTTGATGTCTACACCAATTGTCAACTCGTTAGTAAATTTACAAACAACTATTCATGTTCATTATCATGATTTTGACAAAAAAATGCTGGAATCTCTGGTCAATATTATGATGCAAAAAATACACAATTCAACAATTGCCATTCACGTCACTCAATGGAAAATTGTGGAAATCTTAGAATATGACAAAAAATTTTACGAATTTGACTATCAAACGATGTTGCCTCGATTAAAATCAAAATCTGGTAACTGTTCAAAAAATGAATTATATGAAAAAAAGAATATGTTTTGTAAATATCCAAACACTTTCACAAACACCAGTTCGCCTGATGATGATCGTTTTGATAATATTCGCGTTGTTGATATCAAGCTTTGTGCCGTCAAGTATGAGGCAGAGCTGCCAATTACTGGCACACAAAATATTAAGCAATCAAACTGCCCTGAAGAAATTCAATTGATGTTGCGCAATGTGCCTGTAATGAATATCAATTGTCGAGAAAAATGTGCGATGTTCTTGAGCAAAGTTTGTTTTACGTGCTTTTCTCGGAAAAAGTTTGTACTTTGCGTGGATGCTAATTACTCAGAACAACATCATTTTCGCGTAATGTGCAAAGAATGTTTGCATCAACTATTCATTGGCGTGGAACAATTGCAAAGACTGGTACAATTCAATCAAACATGGCAAAAACAAATCAAAACAGCAACGCAAATGAAAGAGCTAAAATTTTTTCGATTTGTGGACGTGAAGACGTGGCAAAAACAATTTGCGTTTGATCAGATTCAAGTTCGGCGGTATTTACTCAAAGAATCTGTTGCGAATGTTTTGCATTGTAGAAACTGGCTTCATGTGCTGGAAACAAATCACAAACATTGCAATTTTATGTGCGGAAAAGAACATTATAAATGCAAACCGCAAGAATAGATTTTGATATTCTTTGGGTTTAGGGTTCATTGGGTCGCTTTGAGTTCAGGGTTTGAGATATTATTTATTAATCAGTTAGAATAAATCACGCGAAATCTCGCATCCATCAAGAAAATTTGCCTCTTGGTTTGATAGCATGTCATTTCTTTCATCTTCAGTTTCTTGCATCCGATTAGCTTCGTTCAATTTGTTTTGACGCAACAAACAATCTTCACTTTCCAACATACTCGCACCATTTTGACACGCTGGAACGTCAATAGGCAAAAGCACTTTTTCATAACAGTCATCTTCTAAGCGTAATATACAGCTTGGCTTGAATTGTAAGTTGTTTCGCGCATGCAAAAATGTTTCAATACATGCGTTTTCGTAGCCGATCCAATGTACAAAGTATTTTGCGTGATTTTGTTGTTCAATGTATCGTTCCTCGTTTTTGACACAATTATGGTTAACACTAATCACTTCGTGCAACTTGATATGTCGTTGCAGAATAGGCAAATGTCTTAAACAGGTTCCATCCAGCTTCAACAAATCATACAATCCTAAATTTAATTGGTCATCAGCGTTGTTTCGCCAGCAGATACACATTACAGTTGAACGTTTTGGTAGCAAAGCGGACAAAAGATAAAATTTTGGATGCAATAAGAAAACAGCATTTTTATCGGAAATATGACGAATGAAAACTTGCTGTGAATCACAATAAGATATTTGATAGATTTCTGAATTTTCTGGATTCAAAAATGCAATATTCGAAACGTTGGATTTTGAATGCGTTGTAATGCCTGATTGTATTCTCGGCATCTCGTCCAAGTGCGCAAACACAGAAATTCCAGAATAAACAACAACAGGAGCGCCAAAAAGTTCATGTGCATCAAGCATACTTTTGCCAGCAAAAATACACAAATCAAACTGAATAAAAAAAAAACAAAAAAAAAATGCAAACAACAAAAAAAAAATGAAATGCATATTTATACATAAGAGTAATATGGAAATGAGCGTGACTGGCAGCGTGACGTACAGACAAAGTGTCATTCTTCTTCTCTTGCCATGTGTGTTGTTCTTTGCATGTGCTTTAATAACAGCCGTTTTAATATTGCCAAAAATATCGGATGAACACGATGGCAGGCATAATGGAATGAACAAAATTTTCAATTTGCTGCACAACAGTCAGTATGAAATTTTGTTGTGTTTGATGTTCGTACACAGTCTTCAAGTGATTTGTTGCTTTCCTCTTCTCACCATTACGCGATCGCTGTACGCGTTTTTTCTTGGGGTTTCCAGAGGCTTTATAATATGTTTTGTATGGGAATTCGCATTGATCTTCACATTTGTGATTGTAGCAACTCAAAATTCTGTAACCACAGAAGTGCATGGAGGTGCATTGCAAGAGTTTATAAATTTTGCAAAGCACTGCAATGAGCCCCCAAAGAAATATTTTTACTGGAAAAGTTTTTTGTACGCACTGCATGCATCTAGTATCCCGCTCGTCACAGGAACATCGTTAGTGCTCTTTGGAGTCACTTCGCAGTTTGAATATGTGTCTTCACACGCAATTGTCAGTGCAATTCTGACACTCAAAGATACATTTTTTGGACTTATGATGAATCAATCAAACGTTTTTGAAGCAGGAACACAGCACAGCTTTCTATATATTGTTTCATTCATTATTCTTGCAATTTTGCAGGTTACATTTCCAACTGTTTTGACATTGACAATTTTGAAGAAAATTGCAAACTACAGTGAAGAACAGACACAAAATGACATTGAATTAAATGTCAAAGAAAATCTTCTTCATGTAAAAGAAGAAGACGTTACAATAAATGTAAAACAAGAATTACTACATAGCGAAAGCAAAATTGAAAACACAACAAGTGACGTGAGTAATGCAGAGCTCGCAAAGAGTACACCAGTACAACAATCGATAGAGCAACCCATCAATCAACTGCGATCATTTGCGGCAAAGATGAAAGCAAAAATGCAGGAAACAATGAAGTTTACACACGCTGTTTAATCAAGACCAAATTTATTGATTAAAAAGAAACGAAGAAACAATTCTGTACACACACTGCACTCATGTCGACATTTACACGGGTGAAAAGAACCCCGCATCAGATAATGATTTAAGAGTGCTCCAAGTACCTGGTGTAAAAACTTCTGGATGATTTGGCTTGAGTTCGGTTTGTGAAAAATTTTTAACAACAAATTTGCCATTTTCTTGCACTACAAAGCCATAATCTGACGTCTCGTGTTTATGCTTTCGGCTTTTGAAAACATGCATGCGCTTGGCATGCCCACCGTCGTCATTATCATACCAGAAATGAAAATAAAAAACATAAATTTCACTGGCACTTCTTTTAATTGTAAAAATTGGCTTGTGTGATGGATGAAAAAAATTTAGCCCAGTTTCTTCGAGAGTTTCACGTTTTGCAGTTGTGAGTAGTGGTTCACGCAAATTTTCTTGCTCACCGCCCGGTATTTCCCACCCGTCTTTGTTCTTGTTTCTCACCAGCAAAATTGACGGATTTTTGCAGAGTGTTCTGATTGCTAATCTGCCATTATTGTGTGAACCTGCGTACTTGCGTGTCCACTGTTCGCTAGCTGCTGACATAGATATATTCTAATATATTTATTCTTAAATATAAAAATAACAGATTGAAGAATAATATTCGCAACTATTCCAAACAAATGCAAACATCAAATTCACATGATGTTAAAAAAATGATTAGAAAATGCAGTGTAGATATATGTCAAAAAAAAGCCGGCTCTATATAAAACTTGACATTTTGTATGCATATTCTGAACCCTAAACGCTTGAAACAAATTGGATTGACAGTGTTTTATTTCCAGTCAATATTTATTGGTTGCAATGCGCTTGATTATGACTCACATGGCTCATTTTTGTCGAAACAAAATCAAATCGATATCGTAAACAGCAAATTTGACCCTATTCCTGCCATTGGGCTCAGGCGGCATAAGTTTCAGTTTCGACCGCATATACATAAAAAACACGAGGAAAACAACAACAAATTAGATTTGCTGACAACACAAAAAAACAAAACACAAGCAGATGTAAATCCAATCGTGGCATCAAGACATTTGCTAGAGCATGATGACAATTTGCTTGACAACTCGAATTTTCAATGTCACATATGCAGTCCAGACGAATTTTGTTTTGACAATCATGCTTATGCATGTCCACCACATAGCTTGAGCACAGATTTGGCTGATGACATCAGTGAATGTTTTTGCGTGCCATCTTACTATCAGTCAGATGAACCGTTTTCGGCAGGCGGTGTTTGCTTACCATGTGAACAAAATCATTACTGCGTCGGCGGCACAAAACTAACTCAGACAGCATGTCCTGCAAATTCTGAAAGCTCAGCGTTTTCTACGATTGTTACAGATTGTTTTTGTAGTGTCGGATACACAGCCGGTGCTCGGATCTTGGATGATCATTCAGACTGGTGTGTGCCGTGTGATTTAGGTTTTTACAAAAACACGATTGGCAATGGTGTATGTACTGCTTGTGCTCAAAATTTGTATCAAAATGATTATGCTCAAACCTCTTGTAAAACGTGCCCAGAAAATACCGTTTCGTTGTTGGCATCAAAATCCATTTTTGCATGTGTTTCGAATATTGGCACTTTTGGGCATGCAGGAAGTGCAGCAACATTGTGTGCACCAGGAACTTATGCAAACGAAATAAACATGACAACGTGCACTCCATGTCCTGTTTCCAGTTATTTTGAAGAATCTGGAGCAACTGATCAAAATCAATGTAAACAGTGTCCACAAAACAGCAACATTTATGATTCATATCTTGATAATGAAATACACGATTCAAATATATTGCATGGTACATCCATTTTGCAATGTCTATGTGATAGTGGTTATACTGGAACAATTTCGTTGAACTCTGCCGACGAACCTGAGAATCCTGTTTGCGCGGCATGTTTGGCCGGTTCATTCAAGAGCATACCTGGAGAAACACCATGCAATACATGTCCTATTAATACGTACGCGCCATCTGCTTCATCGTTATGCATTGATTGTGTTGGCAACAGCACGACGAAAAATCTTGATAATAGGCCAGACTCGTCGCATTGTATATGTAATGCTGGATATGAAGCAATGATTTTGGGCATGCAAACTGAAACACTGTCAGCATTTCACATCGCAACTGACCCAATTACCTCAGTTGATTTATGCTCCCCATGTGCTCGCGGTTATCACAAATCTCTTAACAGCGCTCCAGTACATACAGCATGCTTGGCATGTGACGGTGGATATTTCACTGACAATCTCGCATCTGTTGAATGTAAAACATGTCTTGAGGGAACATATACTACCACCAGTGCAAGTACTACTTGTAAAAACTGTGGAAACAATGAATTTTCTTCTACTGCCTCGTCATCAATCGCTTCTTGTATTTGCCTAGGTGGATTTAGCAGAAACTTTGGTGGCGTAGATGACATTGCACAGACCATCAACGATGATTTGAATGCAGATGGAAATGCTGACTGCTTACCGTGTGTGCCTGGATCTTATCGCGTGTTTGAAACAGATGACACCAAGTGCTTGCAATGCACCGATGGCTTTACAAGCGCAGAAGCATCAGCACATGCTTACAATTGTATCGAGTGTCAAGCAAATAACTATGTAGCAATGACACAGCAGGGTCGGTTTTGTAGAAATTGTGTGACTGATTCTTCCAGTCCTGCTCTATCTCTGGGTCTTGATAATTGTATTTGTGATTCTGGATATGCTTATACGCAAGATGAAACCGCTATCACTTCATTAACTAACGAAAACGATGCAATTGTGCTGGAATCTTTGACGAGCTGCACGTACTGTGAAGAGGGCACATTCAAACCATTAGCAGAGAATGACATATGTAATGTGTGTCCATCTGGAAAATATGGCACAGATCCACCAACCGCAATAATGCGCAGATTATTGCAAGACGCATCAACCTGGGGAATTTTAGAGACAGAATCCTGCCAACCAAGCCCGGTAGATTACTACACAGTGTTGGATGCCAGTGGCGTTCAAATAATTGTCAAATGTCCAACAAATTCTTCATCACCAGCAGGCAGTCAAGATCTTACAGCCTGTTTGTGCGATCCAGGATTTTCATTCGTATCAGATAATACAGCATGCAAAGCCTGTTCTCCTGGTAAATTCAAAGCAATCACAGCAGATACACAATGTTTATTTTGTGCAGCTGGCTCTTTCCAATTTGATCAAGCGAGTACGAGCTGTATTTCATGCGGTTTACACGCTATCACAATCGGAGACGGAAATATATTTTCAGACGCCTGCTTATGCAATGCTGGCTATCATTTACCACAAGTTCCTATGAACACCATTGCACCAACATGTGTCAAATGCATCAATGGCTCTTACACTTTATCAGCAAATCGCGACACATCTTGTCAAACTTGTGGAGCCAGCAGTTTTCTCGCTACAACTTCCACTACCGGGACAGCAACTTGCCTGGCGTGTATGCAGCATTCTACAGCTACATACTCGGCATTCGGTACAGATGGCTGTGTGTGCAACGCTGGGTATAAACGCGTTGGCAATAATGCTGACCCCAACGACATCTCAGGAATTGAATGCGCGCAATGTGCTGCGAATACTTATTGCCCTACACAGACATTACAAATTTCTTGTGGTCCGAACAGTGTTTCTGTCGCTGGTAGCTCTTCCATTTCAGCCTGCAAATGCAACGCTGGTTATTTTGGCGTAGACGGACAGTGTAGCAAATGCTGGGCAAATCACTATTGCGAATTCGATTCCAACACGCCAACTGCATGTCACGGTAATTCAACTACAAATGGCATTTTGGGAGCTACAAATCAATCATTTTGCATTTGCATTCCAGGAATGTACGATTATGGTGTAGCTAACGGCCAAGAACCATCTTGCAAAATTTGTGACCAAGACAGCTATTGCTTTGGTGACGATCTACTCGTGTGTCCAAGAAATTCAAGCGCTCCAAGAAAATCAGGCAGTCTCGATTCTTGTGTTTGCGACCCAGGATTAATCTTGGCTAGTGAAGACAAAAATGGTGTCAACACACCAGTGTGCGCGAGTTGTGATAGTTCTATGGTGTGCCATGGGGAGAACGAATTTGAATATTGCGCACCAAACGCTTCAAACTATCACTCACGATGCGTTTGTAAAGCTGGCATGTTTTGCAACTCTGCGCATGCTGCTACGCTTCCATGGGATTCATGTAGTATCAAAGCAGAAATCGAATATTGGACTCAACAATTGGGTGAAGAACTAATCACAAAAAAGATTTGGGAACAGATTAACGCGACTACTTGCTCGCCTGTACAAATTGGGCATTATGCTTCAAATAACCAATTGATCTCTTGTCCGAATCATGAAACATCGCTGCCATCAAGTGACGACGAGTCTGACTGTCGTTGTGACAGAGGTTATTATCGTGATGCAAGTGGTGATTGCGTAATCTGCCCATTAGACAAAATTTGTCCAGGAGGACGATACGACGATATTCAGCTGGCATTGCGAAACGGTCTGGTTGAAGAAAATGAACTCGAATCTTCACGAAACGTTCTCGACTTTGGAAACAATTTAATAACAATTTCCACAGGTACGTTTAGCATGGATGACGTCATCTGTTCGCCAGGATACTTTAGAACTTCAAAATATGATCGCTGCAAATTGTGCCCGCTGCATTATTTCTGCCCTGACGAGTCGTCCATGCCAAACTTACCAAATGTTGTAGCTTGTTTACTGAACGAGGTTACTGAAGATATTGGAAGCACGAGCAATCTCGATTGTGTTTGCGATTCTGGATTTAAAACAGGCCCGTTGGGTGATACAATGGCTTGTCTGCCATGTGAGATTGGAGAACGTTGTTCAGCTGGTCAAGTCGTTGAAGCGCAGTGTCATTATCTAAAACGAATTCCAAATGAAGATCACACAAAATGTGTTTGTGATGTTGGCCACGGAGAGTTTTTGTTAAAATGCGAAATTTGCCCACCAGGCAGCGTGAAAAACTACATTGGTGATTTTGAATGCGATTATTGCAGTACCAACGAATATTCTTTGAATAATACTCACTGCGCGCCATGCCCAGCAAATAGCTTCTCTCGGCCGGGAAGCAGTCAATGTACATGCCTAGATAATTATGTAATGATAGATGGCCAGTGTGTTTTGTGCCCTCAAAATCATTATTTTGTTAAAAACGCATGGGTCGAGGTTTCTCCACTTTACCCAGCTGGAATTGGACCCGCGTGTCTGTCATGCCCATTACAAAGCACTTCTGAATATTCTGCTGATCGTGTAATTGGCTCTACAGCGTGTTCTTGTTCAGCGGGGTCTATTGTTCACCCGAGACTGCCAGCTGGTTTATATCTCTCAAATTTTACAAACGCAACAGGTGTAAATATGCACTTGACATGCCAAGCCTGCGAACCTGATCAGTACGAAAATGAGGGTGCTTGCTTTAACTGTCCTGCCAATTCAACATCAGCAGAAGCATCCACAAGCATTTCCCAATGTATATGTCCAGCTTACAATGAGAGTTTAGCAACGTGCTTGCAACAACGCGTCGATTACAGCTGTGGTGGTGTTTGCGNAAAAACTTTGCAATCTTGCACAGAGTGTGAAGTTGGCAAATTTAAACCCGCTTTCTCAGAAACTGGCAATACAGACGAATGTGCCGTTTGTAGTACATCAAAATATCAAGAACTAACAGGACAAACCGCTTGCATCGCTTGTGCAAATCACGAAAAACACTATTTATTTGGCAGCTCGAATCGGTCCGATTGCAAGTGTATTGCAGGCTTTGAAAGACGCCAGGGTAATGAATTTTGTAGCGCCTGTCATCATGGCCAGTTTAAAGCGACCGACGTGTCAGACCATTTGTGTAGTCTGTGTGAACTTGGTAAATTCCAAGAAAAGCAAAACGCAACAGCTTGTACATCATGTGCGTATGCAACATATTCATTGGAGAGATTTGCAAATGCTCGTTTGCACGAATTATTTGGCAATGAACACACTCTCCATCATCACGATCATGAATTGCTCGTTGATTTGATCAATAATACAATCCATCCAGTCTTACTCTCCAACAGCACACACGAGCTTGGTTCTATCTCTGTTTTGCAATGCCAATGTCCGTTGGGCTTCGAACCGATTGATGATTTGAGTACAATCAATGATCATTTTAATCCCGACTCTCCGCTACCTGCGCAAAAATGCACTGCATGCCCCGTGGGAAAGTTTAACAGTGAAATTGGCCTCCATATGTGCGATTTCTGCGGAACAGTCTTAGCCGATTACGGTCAATCCTACGTTGATACTTACGGCCGTCCGGATCAAACTGGCGCCTATTCTGTAGCTCATTGCTTAGGTTGTCCAAAACACTCTGGTCAAGAAGCTCATTTGATTGGGCACGATGGGTTGACGCAAGACAGTATTGATAAATGTCTTTGCTTTCCTGGGTTCAGTTCGTTTGACAGCAATGTTGGATGTAGCAACTGCAGTGATTATAAAATACAGCCGATTTATTCAAGAAACGATTGTCAGTATTGCGACGCAGGCAACTATTTTCTTCGCAGCAACTTAGAATGCGAAATCTGTTCTGTAGTAGACGCTCATGGCGGAGACAATCATTTGGGAATCGTCATTAATAGTGTAGACGACAATTTTCTTTGGGCGTCCAGTGAGGCTGACTGCTCGTGTAAGTTAGGTTTCGAAAGACTAGACAATACTTGCAAAAAATGTGAAATTGGGTTTTTCAGAAACGACAATTTGACAAGACTCTGTGAGGAGTGTATAGTAGACGAATATCAAGACGTTACTGGTCAATTACAATGTAAACAATGTCCTGCTAATTCATTCACGTACGGCTTGACAGCGTCGGATGATATAATTGATTGCGTTTGTGCTCCAGGTTATGAGTCGTTGAGTGAGCTAGGCGTTTGCAATTTGTGTGCTGCCGGCACGTTTCGNACAAACAGAACNNCAAATTTTATTGAAATTGACGGTACGCAACATGCGACATCTTGTGAAATTTGCCCGGCTGATCATTTTTGTCCGCTTGGAAGTATTGTTCCAATTGAATGCCCCGAATTTGAAGTTTCATTGCCTGGCTCAGAATCTCAAACTGATTGCAAATGCGAGATTGGCAGAGGTCGTAGCAATGCCATTGACGATGATTATTCACCAACTGCTGGAAATACTTGTGGACTCTGTAATTACGGGTTTTTCAGTGATGCAGTAAGAAACTATGCTTGCGATGCATGCCCTGCAAATAAAAATACAAGCTTTCTCGGCGCAGTAGAC
>JGI24540J26637_10000299_pt1 | contig 20120 bp, 12 predicted proteins | sample NorSeaMetagenome_FD_26637 | JGI IMG/M metagenome (IMG submission 26637)
CCCCCCATCATCCCCATCATTCTCATCATACCCTCCATATCGTCCTCCTCCCCTCCGATTCCTCCCATTCCCATGCTTTCCATAGCCGCCATCATTTCAATCATATCCGGACCACCCTCCATTCCCTCACCTCCCATTTTGCCCCCCATTCCCCCCATTCCCATCCCCATCATTTCGTTGAGAAAGTCCCCGTCCCCTCCCTCCCCTCCCGTCATGTCGTCGTAAATTTTCCTAAACCCTCCCATCATGACCCTATTCATGACCTCCTCCTCGCTCATATTACCCCCGTCCATCGAGCTCATGATATCGTGGAACATATCGTCGAACATGCCGAACATTTCCTCCTCGCTCATATTGAAACCTCCCTTGCCCTCCTCGTCACTATCATCGTCGTCCAGGATTGACCTCTTCTCTGTTAATCTTTTGTATGCTGTTGAAACTTCTTGAAACCTTGGTTTGAGGGTTTAGTTTACATCGATGATCGAACGGCCTGTTAGAAACCTTTCAAAGCCGCCTCCTTGCCAAAAGCAAAGCCCTCCCACCGCCCCCCCTTACCTCTCCTTGGCCCCTTCCTCCTTGTTCTTATCTGGATGGTACTTAAGGGCCATCTTTCGATAGGCTTTCTTGATGGTAGTGGCGTCATCGTCCGGAGATATGCCAAGTAACGAAGCTGCTTTACTTTTCTTCATGGTGATATTTTTCAATTTATTTTGCAAACTCGATTTCTTGCTTTTTCCCCCCTTCTACCCCTCGGGAGCACGGGTAAAACTAATCGGTCGTTTCCTATTCAACAAAAGCACTACTTGGATTAACCCATACCTTCTACACCATGTCCGCCTCGTCGTTTTCTTCGTCAACCTTGATCATTGGCGGTGCCTTGCTGCTGATGCTAGCAGGCAGAGCTGACTGTGTCCTGGTCCTCGTGGGGCTTCCCATGAGTCCCCCTCCCGTGCTGTTGAGTCTTCCCCCGGTCCATGTTCCTCCGAATCCCCCCGTCCTCGATGTGGTAGTCCCCAGAGCAAAGGCGTCAGCAGGGTCACGGGGCATGTTCTCGAGGACGTGCTCGGTCTGCTCCAGCGCGTTCCTCTGGATCTGGGCGAGGTTGAGGAGGTCCTCCCGGGTCATCTTATCTAGCTTGCCACCCGTAAGCTGACCGATGCGCTTCTTGGCATTGTCCAGGCTGAGATGAGCAAAGAGGAGGGGAAGGGTTAGTATGATGATTCTATCCAACACTACACAACTCGTCTCGCCTCGCCTCGCTCCGCTCATTGGTTCACTTCATTTGTTTGCCCAATCCCCGCTCGGTTGTCTGCCTCACCTCTGGTTCAGGTTCTCGCTCTCCCTCACTGCTTCAGCTGCCCTCCCGCTGCTCCTGTGGAGGATCCTGCAAACGACGAGCCATCCGATTATTACGCAGCAGAACCTTCCGACGCAGAGGGCCCTCCAAATTGTGACGGTGTACTCGAATTCCTCGTCCTGCAGGGCGACCATAAACCACTTGGTGTCTGCAGCTAGGGCTGAGTCCTTGATCCCATTGTGGTAGTAAAAGTCCATGTCGTATACCCCTGTAATTAGGGTGAAGCAGAGTCCTGCCACGTATATCAGTACAAGGAGTAGAAGCTCTGCCTTCTCCACGAAGTTCCTGCTCCTCCAAGCCTCATTGCTGTCAACCACGCTCCTCCAGTTGTTGAGAGCTCCCACGAAGCTGATGGTTGTCAATATGTAGTAGAACCTTCGGGTCTCGTTGGCAAGTGTGCTGTACTCCTCCAGAAAGGCCTCCTTCGTCGTGGATGCGAACGCCTCGTAGACAGTCTCTCCAGAGTAGCCAGCCAGGAGCCCCTGGAGGATCAAAAACCCGGTGTGCATGAGCCTTTCGAGCCTCTGCATCGCCGCCTCTCTGCTTTTCTCGAAATCGTGCTCCCCCCTCCCCGTCGTCGTCTGCGAGGGGTCTTCGAAGGAGGAGACCTCAGAGGTGCTGCTGCTAGGGTCCACAGCGTACCTGAAGAACCTTCCCGTGCTCGCAGATTCAACGTAGACGTACACGGACCGGGAAAATTTCCCCTTTGTCTTCTCCTCCTCGACGTCCCGCAGGATGTCGTTCATCTCCACCATGGTGCTGGGCCCAGTTCCGTCGCCAAAGGCAGCCTTGACAAATGCAGATGCCTGCGACCGAGGGGGATGTGTTAGTATGCAGTTGGGCCTTCTGCGCTACGCAGCTCGTTTCGCCTTTCGTCGGTTAGTCTTTCCTCAGTCGGCCTTACCTCGCTGACATGAATGGGCTTCCCCTTGATGTCCTTTTCTAGGGGTATGAAGGATTTGAGGCCCTCCTTAATTATTGACAGGTTGGTCTTGGCGGAGGATTTGTGGGCTTTATGTTTTCCTTTCTCCTTCTTCTTCTTCTTGAGCAGCGGCACGTCCTTCTTTGACTTCTTGCCCTTCTTCTTGCCCGACTTACTTCCTCCATCGTCACTATCACTGTTTTCACTGTCGGAATCATCGCTGTCGCCGGCACCAGAGTTCGGGTCGGCGTTCTCTGACGACCTTTTCTTCCCCCATCCTGAGAACTGAGCATGGGAGAAGAATCGGGGAGGGTTAGAGGTGGGAGAGAGGAAGATAGAGGGTCAGAAGCCTCGAATGCACTAGATAACGAAAGTTTGTCTCCGCAAACAACCTATCCGTCCCTACTTCGTCCCTCCTTCCCCCCTCCAATTGACCAGGGGCCCAACCCTCCCCTTGACTTTGAACTCACCAGGCCACTCCCTTTCCTCCCCCCCTTGTCTTTCTCCCCTCCAAGCAATCCATCGTCCTCCCCGTCTTTTTCCTCATCATTGTCGTCGTTCTGCTTTCCTCTTTTACCCTTCCTAACCCTCTTCTTTTCAACTTCCTCGATGGACTCGTCCTCACTGTCGTCCTTTTTGTTCCTCCTCGACGTCCTCTTCTTCACAGAAGATCCGTCATCACTCATATCCGAATCGTAGTCATCATTATTGGCACGTGGCATTCCTCAACACGTTCCCTGCAATTCCAAGGACAGTTTGTTTACAAATCAAAGTCAAAAATCGCCTCGAAACGAAGTTAACAGTCATTTGTAAATTGACGTTTCTTGCTCCCATTCGACTTCTCTTTGGACTACCTGGACGCATCTTGACCCCTAACCGACACGAACATCTTTGAAATCGACGTGGTGCCCTACCAACAACCCTAACCCCCCCACGCCTGCCAACATTTGATTGTCTTAAAGTGCCTGGTTCTCTTTCCTGTATTATCTTAACGTTACGTGATGGCCGATGCTTCTTTCATTACGGCCGTCCCTCAGCAGCCCGCGACTTCTTCTGCCCGTGAATACAAGGATGAAATCAACGAGCTCGAGGCCCTGGTCTCTGGGGTCACCCAGACAAGCCAGAGCACCCTCCTTCTCAAGAAGAAGAAGGAGATGAGGGAGGTGTCAGACAACCTTGCTTACATGAAGCAACAGTACCTCGAGAGGATGAAGGCGTGCGATGAGAAGCACGCCGACTTTGAGAGGAAGCAGCTCGAAATGAAGGACTCGGTAATCAAGTTCGAGAAGTTTATCCAAGAAAACGACGCCAAGCGCCAGCGCGCCGAGATGCGCCACAAGGAGGAACAGCGCAAGGTTGCCCAGAAGGAGGAGGAACTCAAGAATCTCAAGAAGGAGCTCAAGGTCACTGAGGCTGAGCGTGAGGAATTGCAGAACGAACTTTCAAAGCTGAACCGCTACAAGGAATACCTGGATAACACCGTAGAATTTGCCGAGGACGTTGAGGACATAGAGGATATCCTTAACAGATTAACTACCCTCGAACAGGCCAACTCCGATCTAATGAAAATTGAAGCCCATAACGAAATCGAAATGGACACAGTCAGGAAGGAGCGCCAGAACTTTATGGTTGAGACACAGAATCATATTCTTGTACAGAATTCGAAGGTCCATCAGTGTCAGAACCAGCTAGAGAAGCTCAAGGCCAACAGCAAAATGGGAAGAGATGAGGAGGAGGCAAAGCAGGACAGAGTGAAAGACGTGAACAGGGAGAACGGTCAGATTATCATGGCCATTAGGAATCTATACGGGAGATGTTGCAGCGCAACACGCACTAGGATGCCCCCCTTCTCAGACAAGTGGGTTGGCAATGCGGTACAGCTTGACAAGTGCCTAACCTTTATCGAGGAGCGAATCGTCGACCTCAATGAAATCAAGGAGGGGCACGACGAGCAACTTTTGGACAAGTTGCCCCCTATCCCTGCTGTGGGCGGGGGGAAAAAGGGAGAAAAGTCTTCGGGTGGTAATATGCGCTCTTTAACATCGGGTCAAGGCTCCGCGTTCCTGTAATTTTTTCTAACTTGCCATAAAAAAATATCCTTAGCTTCTTCGTTATGGCCTTACCACCAATATTGTCCATTTGTCTAAATCAACAGTTTTTGAAAGATTAGTGAACAAAAAATGATAGTTGAATTCGAGCAAAATCTCAAAATCAACCAACTTTAGCAAGGCCTTGCTGTAGAGTTGGCAATCCGGGCACAATGGGCAGTAGTCGTATTAGCCCTTGTGATATTGGTCGAGTGCTGGTTGATTCCGAGAACGATGTCAGTCAGAGTCCCCAGACTACCTCAAAGACCGATAATGGAGAAGGGTTGGGATATCAGGGAATGACTGAGAGCCAACCTTTGCCAAATGCAGATGAACCAGCTTTGAGTACGAGTAAGAGGAGTTGGAAAAATGCCGCGGTTGCCCTAGGTGTTGTGGCCTGTGTCAGCACAACACTTTCTCTTGTCATGAAGTATGACCTAGTAATGAAGGGGGTATCCTACGTTGACGAGAATGATCTCGGAGTGTGGGGAGGACTCGTATACATAGCGATATTTGTCGCAAGTTCAGTTTTGTTTCTACCTCAGACTTTTGTAGAGGTTGCAGCTGGAGTGATATGGTCCAAATCATTTTCGCTTGCTCTCTTTTACGCTTGGTTCGCGAAGCAATTAAGTAGCTGGGTGTGTTTCTTTTTAGGGCGCAGAATACGCCGTTTAAAAGGCAAATCCAAGCGCAAGCGTCACAAAATTATTGAGGCGCTGAAGAAGGTGATCAAACAAAAGCCTGATCTTCTGACAGCCCTCGTCTGTGCTGCGTATGTTCCTGCGTCTATTAAAAATTATGGCCTTGGAACCCTCCCGGACGTCAAATTCTTCCGTCACTTCGTTCCTTGGACTGGCTTCTGCGGATTGCCTTTTGCTGCAGCGAATGTTTTTCTCGGAGTACAGGCGCAGAGTCTTTCAGTCTCCACGTCGGAAGACAATCAATCCGCCCAAATAATGCTCGCCTGCTTTGGTTTAGTGACAATTGTCGGCCTTACAATTTTAGGATACTTTACCAAGCGCCAACTTGATAATCAGATTGCCATGCTTTCGGATCTTTCCGACTTAGAAAGAGGCGACGGAGAAAAAACTAAATACAAGGCGGAGGGGGGGGGCGACCGCGGCTCCCAATAGTTAGAACGTTAGTTTATGGTATAGTTTCGTTTGGTATGTACATATGAACCTTAACAGGCGTGTGTTCTTGCTGTTGCTGTTGGACAATTGAATGTTTTGAATCAAACGAGCTTGTTTTTACTTGCGGTTGTTTGTATCTTTGTTTTCCATCTCCACGGCATCCACGACCCTCCTGGGGCCTCCTGAATGCTTCTTCTTGGCGCTCGATGGGTTTCTCATCCTGTGCATGTCGGCCCTGAGTTGGTTTATGATCCTCTCCTGGTGGGCATTCTGGTTCTTGAACTGTGAAAGCTGCTGCTTGAGAAGCTCCACCTCCGTCCCCTCCCCCCTCATTGTCGCCCTTTCCCCCTGCATCTTTGTTTCCCTTTCCTGCCCTCTCTTAAGCTTTTTCCTCAGCTCCTGCGCCTCCTGCTTTAGCATATCCACCAACTTGTCATCGTTCGACGCCTTCCCTACAAACACCTTCATCCCGTCCCTCATCTTGGCGTTGTCTTGCTCTAGGCAGCCAACCCTCACTTTTGCACTCGTGTATCTTTTTTCCGTTCTCTCGAGTTTTTCTTTCATCTCTTCGTACGCCTTACTGAGTTGCTCGACGCCCTGTTGCCTCATTTTCTCCATCTCGTTCAACTCCTGCTGAGCTTTGAAGTCCACATCCTTCCTCAGATTGTTGGCTGCGACCCTTTGCTGTGCCGTCGTGCCTCTTCCTGTTCCTCTGCTCTCCATCATGCCGCCAGTCTTTGCGTTTGCTTCCAATCTTTTCATCTTTGTCTTGAGCAGAGATATTTGCTGGGCCCTTCCTTTCCACCCGTCGTCCATGATCTTGCTCATCCTCTCAGACATAGGCCCTTCTCCCCCAACCTCTTGGATCAACTTGTGTTCGACAACCCTGCTCTTCTCCTTGAGTATCTCAAACTTGTGCCTCATGTCGTCGAGCTGTTTCTGAAGTTCCTTGGTCTGCCTGCTGGTGCCTCCCCCGGCAGTACAGCCAAAGGTCGGGTCGTTCTCGAGGGCTCTGATGCCGCCGACCATGGTCTTCATAATCGCGGCCCTTGCTTGCGGTGTTGCTAGACTGTCAATCTCTGCTTGTTTCTTTTCTAGTTCCTGGTCGAGCTGAAGGATGGCCTATGTGGGCGAAGAGAGCAGAAGTGCAGAAGTGCAGAAGTCGAGCGATGTTAGCGGTTGGTGGTGTGAGAAAAGATGCTCGTTGAACGTCTTCTTTTTCTTCAAACGGAAGCACGTACCTCCTCGGCGTTCTTATTCATGCTCTTCTGCTTGTTGAGCTCAAACTGAAGGTTCCTAATCTTTTTCGCCATATGGATGATTTTTGCGTCCTTCATGTCAGTGTGGAACGGCTCTCCCCTGTCATCGAGGACGCTGAGAAGCTTTTCTGCGTCAACCCCAGGTATGGGCTCAAGGGCATTGAGCATGATCCCGAGCTTCTTCACCTGCTGTTTCTTTTTGTCCAGGTCCATCTTCAACGTCGAATTCTCTTTCTGCAGGTTTTCAACCATGGGACCCATCTGGGAATTCCAATCGAAATCTCCAGTAAATTTCGCGTCCTGTCCAGCAGCTTTTGTATCCTGGTGATATTCCCCTGCTGCCTTGGCCTTTGACTCGGCCACAAGCTCGTCCAACTCGTCGTCACTGCTGTCTGACATCTCATAGCGGGCCGCAATATCACCTGCTGAAACCTCCTGTCCCAACATTTCCGCGACCAGCTTGGCCTGCTCTGCAGCTTCAGCTTTGGGGTCCCTTCGACCAGAATAGACTGGGGAGCCAGCCTGGTTCTGGAACCTCGGCGATTTCCCAGTGTTATATTCGTCTTCTTCGGCGCCGAGAGTCAGATTCAAAGTCTTCGTTCCCAGAGGAGAGTTCTCAACAGAGGCCCCCTGGAGGGTAAGGCTCGACTTTCGAGGGAGGGTCATGGTCTTGTTCTTCTTGGGGGTCCTCTTCGTCGCCGACGGAGGCATGATGATTCGTTTCGGAGATATAAAATGGGGATAAAAACAGCAAAAACTGTTTTTGAAAGTACAGAGAGGAGGCTAAAAAATTTAAATCAGTTTCTTCGTTTTTCCATTTCAACTTCTTTTGCTCATTTTAAAGTTCCGAAGAAGCTGTCGTGCGTTGAAATTTGTTTTTCGCCATCATGAGCGTGTGTACACCAGCTTGCTTGGAGCTCGCGGCCTTGGATGGAGATTCACTAGTTGCGAGTTCCGTGAGTTCCTGTGAACCCATGAACATTGGTTTTTCAGCGTCGGGTTTCGAGAGAATATCGACGTGAGCCTTTATTCCACCCACACTCAGTCCTTTTCCTCCTCCTCCGGCTCCTCTCGTGTCTCGATTCTTGTCGCCTCCCACCCAGCTGTTGAGCTCATCTCCAGGACCCTTTGTGCTTAGCGCCAAATTTTCCTCGCCGTCGGTTTTGATTTCTACGCTTGCCAGGCCCGCCTGTTGGTGGTCGTAGCTCGTCATATGGGGCACCCACATGTTGTAGTTGTCTCCGTCTAGGCAGCGTTGGACGTAGCTCTCAGCTCCGTTGTAGTCGTCGGCGTTCTTGCTCATTAGGTGAAAGATGAAAAGGACGTAGTTGTGCATGCTATGATCGAGCGTGATATGGTGTCGAAAAGACTTTCCGTTCTTCATCTTGGCTGCGAAGAGGTCACAGCTAGTGCTGCTCATGCCACAAACAACGCAGTTGTTAGCAATCGAATAGCTGTGCAGCTCCCTTTCCTGACGCAGCTTCGTAAATGTGTCAAGTAGGATGGCTGTAATAACATTAAGCACGACGACACTGACAAGGATAAAGAGGAGCAGGTTCGCGAATACCACGGCACTATAATCACCCATGAAGCTTGCACCGTAAAAATCATCGCTCCAACCAATAAGTCCGAACGTGGCCATGGTAGTGAAGCAATTCAAGAGGCTGTTGCAGCTTCTACTATTCCAAAGGTAGTCACCTTCAACACCCGTGCTTGCGTATGTCTCCCTAGAGTAGAAAAAGGAGATGCTAGAGAAAAGGAACACAACCATGATAACGAGTAGAGACACCATTCCCAACTGTTGGATCGGTTCGTATATAGCAGCAAAGACAATCCTCAGGCTGTCTGAACTTTCGATCACGCTGATTCCCATCAAAGGGATAAAGGCAGGCTGCCATATTGCCAAGAAGGCATTGATCGCAGTGAAGGCTGGTATGATGAATTGGGTGGAGTAGAAGGTCTTCCGGTAAGCTTTCAAAGTAGTGTCACCCTCCTCCGTAAACCTGCTTCCAAGGAATACGACTATACGCCGAAGATAGTATGTTGCAAAAATGATAAGCACCAGGACCTGAAGAGTACTGAGGCTTTTTATCACGTCCTGCCAACCTTCCTCGTCAGCGTTTTGCTCCTCATTGTGGTGAATCTCCCTGATGAATATAAAGGCAATGGGGATGAAGAGGAAGTGTGAAACAACATCGAAAAATGTAGCGGTCTTCTTTGTTAGATCGTTGTCCGTGTTCTTGGCTGAGCCTGGTTCCGAGCATGGGCCAAAACCACGTTGCTGTTTCCGTTCTGCGGCTTGTCTCTTGAACTTGTCGACATTGACTTGGTGCTTTTGAACGTAATGAATGTAGGCATTCAAAATGTTGAAGACGCAAACCAGCATGAGAAGAAACGTGAGAAATACTCGATGCCAAGGTGATTTGAACTTGTAGTCGCCAAGAAGGTCACTGTGTGGGGCAGAAGTGCAGTCGTCAACGTTGTACGTGGGGTGGGTAGCATTTCCGCACTGCTTATTGAGCTCGTAAAAGTTCTCCAAGGTGTAGACATCCCCTCGTCCGTCAGGCCAGTCTTCATAGAAGGAGCTCGAGGAGTCGAACGGAAGGCAGCAAGTCCAGTCCCCCTTGCTTTCTATGCTCAAGAGCAGTATCAAGCTGCACATGTAGACTAACCTGACCTGGAATCTCCGAATGTTCTCCTGTTTCGTCGTCAGAGTTCCGATGTCCAACAGTCCAAGAATTTGTTTCCGACTACCAAGCTTCTCCTTATGCTTGAGCATGTGGTAAATGTCTTTGCTTTCGGCGACGAAGGACTTCATGTCAGCACAACCTCGCACTAGCTTCAAATTGTACTCGAACCTGTGTTTGTCAGCCTTCGTCCATTTTTCACAAACCAAAGGCTCCTTGAAAAATATTTTTTCAACTTGCTGGTTCTCGTTCTGCACCTCGATCGACTTGAGCCTGTCAGAAAAATAGGTGAAAGACCTGGAGTGTTCGATCACTGGGTGCATGAGCCTAATTAACTGGCGACAAATCGGTATGACCTCCTTGAATTTCACCAAGAGCTTTCCCAAGATTGCGTCGGTGGGCCTCTCTTTTTCAATGATCTTGTCGATCTCGCTTATACCAGCCAAGGCATTTTGGACCTCAGTGATTCTCTTTGAGCTTCCAGAAATGCTTTCAAAGTAATCCCTAGAAACGCGCACAACATTCAAGGACCGTTTGAAGATTTCACATACGATTCCAAGTTGGACATTTCTTTTCATTTTTTCATTTTCCTTTTTGTTGGATATTTTTTGTGAAGCGCGTATTGAAGCGCCAGTAGTTTCCCCACCGGCGTTGAGAGCGCCTTTCATGGCTTTGTCACGGGTAGACGATCTATCTTTCTTAGTAACCCGCGTATGTATTGGATCTCCGCTTATTGCCGACAGCGCCATTGCCGCCTTGTGCCCTGACCAAATCTCATTGATGGTTGTGCCAAAGTCGAAATCTTTCGCTTGCTCAAAATTGGTCAGGAAGGTCTCTCTGGCGCGCTTCAGTGAATTTTTATGGTACATTGCTTCTTCTAACGACCTCCCAACATCGTGCTTGCTCAAGACCCTTGTGACAATTTTCTGGAGCATTTTCTCAAACCTAAACTTGTCGAACTTTTTCTTCTCCGACTCCCAGTTCGGAGGGAGGTCAAAAAAGGACATCGAGTCGTCGTGTGATTTAAATTTCCTTTCCGTGCTTTTGAAAAACAAGGCCAATTCGTTGACATGCAGAGAAAGTCTGTCCAGTTCCTTCTTCTGCCCTACCTTTGCCCTGACCAGGTTCCGGAATACGCTGTCGATCTTTATCCTTGGAATCGTGCTGCTACTGACGAACTTGTCCCTGCTAATCCCCGGTGATACTTTTTCGAGGTACTTGAAGAGAGCAAGAATCTCAAAGCCCTCGTCAAGCCACGTCTGCTTGTTGATGTATTCCCTAAAGGCTTCGGGAAGGTTCATAGCTACGTCACCTTCGTCTGCTGCACTTAAGGAAGAGTCCACAAGGATACTCCATCTGGTGAACAATTGCGATAGCCTTTGCTCAAGGATGGCAGATGGCATCTCTTGCAATATCTTGTTGTGCACGTAGATGTCTTCGTTCCTCCCCTCAAGCAAGCTCAGGCAAAGTTTTACTGCATGCTCCTTGAGTCTCTTGAACGTGATAATGAGTGTTGATAGGCCTTCATCCTTCACCATCTCTTCTCTCGACTTTGCTTTATGACCTGTTGCGAATGGAAGCCCGTGGGTTTTCTGAGATGGGCGAAGCGAGAAGGAGACGCTTGTTAGCCTAGCCTAGTCGGTATCACGTCCTTCCTTCGATTCTTGTCCACTCTCACGCTCACCTTTTTTTCCGTGCCGGTCATGTGCTCCCACGTGCCCATCTCCACGTTGAGGCGATACTGGAGAATCCTTTTGACGCCTGTAATTACACCACAGGAGACAAGAATATTCTGGTTCTCGATGCAAGGGCCTTGAGTGGACTCGATGAGGAAGACGAGGATCTCAGTGAGAAGAATAACGAGTTCTGGTCTTGTCTTTTTGGTATACGCTCGCTCGTCGTTTGTGATGGTAAGGATGAGGGAGGATGCTCGCTGAAGTATGTTAAACGATGGAGCCTTGGTATTCGCCGAGTAGTAAGATGATTGGTCACCCATACAGATCTGAAGCTCTTCGCGGTGATTCTCCATCAGCTCCTTGAGGAAAGGTACAAGAACGAGCAGTTGGTTGTACGCCATGTTGTCTTGAAGTTGCTGCCCGGGTGCAATGGTCTCGGTCGCTTGAGCAAATACCGAGTCAATCTTCTTGAAGAACTTATAAGCTGAATCTGAGGACGTAATGTGGCTAAGGAACCTAGTCTGGTTTTCGTACTTGCCGTGTTTGACCAACCAGTGCCCTAATACCATGCTTTCTTTCACCAAGTCCTCGTTACCAACTTGTCCAATGATAGTAGTACAGAGAGAGAGCGCGCCCATAGAGCCCAAAGTTTCTTGGATGAGTTCTAATCTTGTCGTGTTTTCCTCTGAGAAATTCTGAGCCCCGGTTTGGTCGTCGCCCTTGTTGTTGTCGTCCTCTGAGCTTTCCGTGTCTGTCTTTTGATTGCCCGTGTCCCCGTACCCCTTCCACGTTGTCTTACTTAGTGCGTGTATTTCGGCATTTGTGAAGTTACTTGCCGCAAGTTCGCAGCAACGTTGGAGAAGAATGATGTTTGTCTTGCACATTTCCATGCTCTGCTCGGAGACCTCCTCACCAGCAATTATCAAATTTAAATTTCCCTCTGTGTACCTAATCATTCGTTGAACAATCTGCCCAAACGAAATGCCTTCGAAATCAAGGCCGCTACTGGTTTCTTCGTCTTCAAATTTATCCAGATCGTCGTCATCCGTTTCTGAATGATCGCTTCGTTCCCCCCATCCGCCAGTGCTTTGTAATTTTAGCTTATTCTTCGCTCCAAAGAAGTTGCCGATCAGCTTTGCTGCTACAACAAGCTCGTCGTGCCTAAATACCTCGTAAAGGATACTCTTCCTAGTATCCAAGTAGTCAACATATTGTCGAAGGGAACTTTGAAGCTTCGTCGAAGGGAGAGAGTGGTCGCTCGTAGTTAGGTGGGTTGTAGGGACCGTCGCTTTTTTGTAGAGGCTTTCTCTCTTTCTCTTTCCCAACTGCATCCCGCCATCGCTGACTTGAATTTTTCCAAAAAGTTTGGCGAGCTTAGACAGTTCGGCAGTGTGGTCGTGATTCCGCTTCTCAAGGTTGATGAAATCCATAACGACGGCAGCAAGGTTATTGTTGGAATCTTTGAGGGCATCCGGTGCTTCTCTGGGGTCCCATGGTCCGTCGTCGTCAAAGAAAGCGCAAAGGATCGGGATGACACCTGCGTATATCCACGTTCTTTCGGCCAAGGACCTCGTGTTTCTGTTGTGATTGTGCAGCAATTCTTTTGGGTTTGAAGCTAGTGTGCCGCCTATGAGCATTTCTTCGCTTTCGGCATCATCCGCGTCCTTTGCGCTTTGACCTTTGCCAGCTTTCCTGCTGAAGTTCTTCAGCTGCTTCGTAATCGAATTTATCAGCCAAGACAGCAGCTGGCCGTAGTCTTTGATCAAGTTCGGGATCCCAATCGAAGTGCTGAACCAGCAACAAATCAGACACTTGGATATTGCGATACCGACCCCGTGGATAAATGGCACTTTGAATCCAATCTGCATCCCCCTAACAAGAATGCCTACGACCTTGTCGAGCGGGAGAAGACTTTGAATGATGCCTTCAATTTCGGTTTCGTTGCTTGAAGCAAGCTCTCCGAGGAGGTTGAGGGTGACTGTGAAAACCTGTAAGGTTTCAACATGTTCACATGCTACCTTCAAATCAAGATCTTTGTTGGTTCCAAGATTAGATACCACGTCGTAAAATTTTCTGAAAGGACTTGCAGAAGATACAAGGTACCCACTGGTAAATATTGAGGTCTTCTCACACAGATTTCGAAGAATGGCGATCCTCATTCGTTGGTCGTTAATTGCGACAAGGCGGAGGTATCGAAGCGCAGCGGTAGCAGGTTCTGAATCTATCACTTTGAAAGGCTCACCGTCGGGGGCATTAACTGCTGGGCCGGTACAGCAAACAATCACATCAATCATGTTGTCAATGTGAGTTTCAGACAACTCGTTCTTAAAGTATGCGGGGCTAGAGCTGATAGCAAGGAAACAATTCTCAGCTCCGAGCCCTCCATTCATAAACTTCTCGATCTCTGGGAGCCTCTCTGTGAGCTCTTCTCTGAAATCTTTGGTAGTGAGTGCCATATGCTCCAAAGATGACATGCACTTGCGTTTGAGCGCGAACAGTTCCCTCTGCTTCTTTTTAAGAAGAATCGGCTCACTCCTTCTGCATTCTGCCTTATTGGGGCAAACACAAGTGAAGGTGGTCGAGTTGTAGTCGCTGTTGCTCATGTGGAGAGCAAGAATAGTTCGAGGGATCTCTTTTTCACATTCTGGACAGGTCGCGCTCTCGACAGATAGCTCGTCAAATGGAATTGCGAGAATCTTGAGGAGGACTGGGACAGCATTGTTGATGGTCAGCAAGCTGTTGTGGATCGACATGCCGCCTAAACTGGGAATGGAGTTGTGGCCACTCTCAAATGTCCCAAGTAGCAGAGGGAGGCTGATAGATGTAGGTGAAAATATTCCCGTCCTGACGTAGAACTTGCAACTAGAAAATACTCCCTGCCAGTAGATTGATACATTTCGGGTGACAGAGTCGATGCCGAAGAGCAAGGAGTTTATCAATGGCGACGCGTCTTCGTTCGAATCAATATCGGAGACATTCACATCCTCGCGAACAAGTTCCAACTTTTTGCCGTCAAGCAATGAGACCCCCCTATTTGAGCCTGAGTCTATCTTCTTGGAAAACCCGTCGCCGAATATTCCAGTTAACCTGCTAATAGCGCCAAGGGTTTGAACGCTTCTGGAGAATGCTTTGCTGTTATAACTTTGGTCATTCGACTTCCAGAGTTCGAACGACGTGGCGTCGTTGCGAAGCTGGCGAAGGTGGCGGGTAAGGAATTCATTGGTGGGAGCCTCTTCCTTCCCCACGACAACGGCACTTCGTAGACTCTTGTATATCGAGTGCTTCATAAAGTAACGTTGGGTCAACAGTTTGAGGGCGGCCTCGTAAAGGTCTGGCATCTCGTGCATCATCAAATCCAGAAGAAGACCGTCAGTGCTATTTGAAGGATTGCTGGCGTTGTTGGAGTTCATTACTTCCTCTAAATCAAGGAAGATCTGATTACTCTGATCTTCTTCGATCATTGTTAGTGAGAAGAAAAGAGAGAGCATGAAATCGCTGTCACTTTCGTCTCTATGGGACTTACTTTCGTTGAAAGCGAGATCCAAAAAGGTTTCGTCCCTAGGCAGTGAATCCATTTTTGGCCCACCAAGGGAGGGGGAAATCCTGGCGCCTTTTTTGAAGAATTTCGATTTCATTTTCTTGATAGATGAAGCTTCTGCGTCCCCACCATGATAGATCTTCTTGTACTTGGCGTTGAACTTCTCCAGATTCGAATTGTCGAGAAAAGATTTGTGGGTCACAGAATTTCTTCTCTTTGCTTCCATGGACCTTTTCAACGTATTGATCTCCTTCTTATTTTCAAGAATTGCCGCGAGCATCCTTTTCATCATAATTTCGGAATTTCGGGAACACATGAGATGAACAATCTTGCAAATTTGCTTTCGCATTGTATGAATTCGCGCGTTGCTGTTAGTTAGCTTGTACTTGGGTAAGACAGCTGTGTTTGTAGTGTTGAGATCAAGAGTTACAATGCTATCACCTTCGTGATTCGACGAGACCGCCTCATTCACTGCGGCACTCGCAACATTGGTCACTTCTTTCAAACTAACACCGCTCTGCTGACCCCTTGACATGGTTCTGAAGTTGTATTGCCTCCTTGATGAAGAATATGACTTGGCTTCGTCGGTATCATCTGCGTCCAGAAAGGACATGGATCCAAAGGAACTTGACTTGTTTCCAGTCCTTCGCAAAGTGCGACTAGTTCGGCTGCTACTAATCATCTCCTCGTCGTCTTCCTCGATCTCGTCACCTTCCAAGTCGTCATCGGAATCGTCTTCATCAATCTGGTGCCGAGAGTCTAACAAGGTGAGCAACGGCTTGAGGACCTTTCTCAAGGATTGCATGCTTCCGTAAAATCCATAGTCCAAGAGTTCGTAAACCATATCCAGCACGGAGGATTGAAGAGCAAGAAAAGACTTGTTCTTGCCACCCAGTGATATGTATCGATTCATGATGAGAAAGTTTGCTATGTAGTCACGGACTAGCAGAAACTTGTCCGGTGACATCTTCCTGAAGAATTCCATAACTTTAGCCTTCTCTTCGGAGGGTTGGATGGAGTGGATGTGGTCGTCAATTCTTTCCTGGTCTGCTTCGGTCCTTCTGCTTTCGAAGGCCCTCAAGGGAACCTTTCCCTCGCTGCTGAGAATGCTGTCGATCTCATCCTCAAGGTATTTATTGTTGAATGTTGTTAGGACACGCTCGTGCGGATAGCGATCGATATACAGGGAAATCATGAGCTTTGTAAATGACGAACGAATCTCAGGGGGGAGGCACTCGTTCGTGATACCGGTGAATACGGTTTCAAAGGAGTACTGGATCTGGAAGTAACGGATGCAATTGTTGGAACGGTCGGCGCAACTTTCAGCGATTAGCTGCAAATTCTCGTTGTAGAAGTTCGCGAGGCGTTTCATATGCTTCAGCTGTTCTTTTGTCTTTTTCGCATTAGACAATGAGCGCGTAGACCCCCATCTCTCAGTTTCCTTATGCTTATAGAATTGACATGGTTCACCCGTGCCCTTCACACGTCCACTGCATGCAGGATCACTACAATGAACCTTGTGGTAGATTGTGTCACATTTATTACGTGAGCAGAGGAAATTGTCGAGTCTTTGGTTGAAATCTTCGGGGTTCTCGTGCAGGAAGCTGAAGTCCTTGCGCCAGGTTGAAATGGGAGACTTAAAGTGCATGTCCAAGACCCACGCGAGGTCTTCTAGCCTGATCCATTCAAGATCGTTGATGGGCTGTGTAATCACCTTGATGAAGTTCAGGAGGATCAAGAGAGCAGGACCTTCAGGAGGGATATCGGGGAACGGCGCCTCCTGCTCCAGACAGCATTCCCGGAAAAACGTCTCAAAGGTAGTCTTGGGTAAAACCTCTTCATTTACCCCAAAACCTTCCAACACTTCCACGAAATTGTCCAATGTCATGACTTTATTCGCGAGCTGACGACGCTCACTGACTTCCAAGACTTCAAGAAACTTGGGCTCGAAATTCGGATAAACCCCTTGGTTGCGTCGGGCGTCGTCGTTGACGAGTTGGGTGAGGTTCTTGACGACAGCCTTGGACACCGTTGAGTAGTAGTTAGTTTTACTCATTTCAAAACCGAAGGGCTTCTCTACGTTGTAGGGATGGTCTGAATTGTTGCTACCCTTACTGCGAACTGCGTGCGCAGGATGAGTCACGACGGACACGCTCAGGTCTGTCTCGTTTTCGATGCCAAGGAACTTCGCGGAGTGGAAGAGAGAATACTCGGCACCCATTCCAGGGAACCAAAAAGTGCTAGCGGCCCAGCTCACCAGAATATCGTGGAACTCCCCTTCGACAAGAGATGCGCCCATGACCTCTTTTGGCACATCAACGTTGTCCCACACCTTGGAAGGAAAGAGCTTTTCGGCCAGCTTGATATAGGTGCGCCTCGGAGTGTTTGTGCTGCGCCTGAGTTTCTCCGCGTCCAAGTTCAGCGCCGTTTCCATTACAACATCTCCGTGTGCTTCGTTTTTGAATACAGTGTTCATTAAGAGCTCCTGGTTCTGTGTGATTCCGTTCTTTGACCCATCTATTTGAGAGCATCTCGCAAGCACCTTGAGGAAGTTAAGGAATCGAGACTGCGGACCGACCGATTTGATGAGCGCAATGAATATTTCGATAGACTTGGCTGTAACTCCCTTGTGAAGAAGGTTGTGGTTGTCAAGGAAAAGCTGGGAAAGCACTTCGCCGACACCAAGCTCGTAGCCAAGATGGGATATCATCATGTTAATCCAAGAAGTGCCAACTTTTTTCGAAGACACATCCTTCAAATCAGCAATCCACTGCTCGGTGTCCGTTTTGGCAAGCTTTTCCAAGAGGTCGTCGTGGTCATTGTAGAGCTTGTTTTCTCCAATGTCGTTGTAGGTGCAGACGAAGCCGGCGCATATGTAATCCTTGATCTTAGGGTTGTCCAGACAATTAAGAATAAAGGCGTAGGCAAGGTGGACCAAATGCTTGACCTGATGGTACTTCGGGGTGTTGATCTTGTCAAGGGTTATTCCAATGAGCTGTGGCAGGCAGACAATTTGCATTGCAATGTCAATCATATGGGATGTCTGCATGTCATCTTGAGTCTCCTGAGCGGGATGCCCATCGAGAAGGTAGCCAACCGGATTAGTGCTGAGCATTTTTCGAGCCTCGTCCTTACTCTCCCCAGATCCAATGTCATGGGTAGCAAGGGTGGATTCAATGAGCAGATCTTTTGCCTTCTGCAAGCATTTCGGAGGTAATTCTATGTCTTCCGGAAGCTTCCCGCGAACTTTCTTCTTCTCTCTAACGTAGGTCGCGGTCTTTTTGAAGAGCTGGTGGACAGTTTTTACATTGGAGAAGACAGAGAGAGATGAAGAGAGAGAAGCTGCGTCAACGCTCTCAATGGAGAAAGCATTTTGAGGCTCCTTGTACGTACAGAAAGTAATTATGCTCCCATCAAAGTTGTTGTGCTTGGACTTTTTCATGTAGGGCGAATGCAGCTTGGAAACAGAAGCCTCCTTTCTTTTGTCAACCTGGAGGGTGTTGTAGAGATATAGAGTCTTCTCTTGCTGGCCTGGCACCTTGAAGTTGATTTTGAGGTAAAGAATGCAATCAGCTTGCTTTATAGGACCAATTTCTGATCGAGAGGCTTCCAAGATGATGGGGCATCCTACCTCGGAGAGCATGGCCTCGTGCATGATTTGTGACTTGGAGCCAGAGAAGTTTGTAGTTCTTTCCCTACAAACATCCAGGTAGAGGTTCGTGGGAACATGGAGGAGCCGAAGTGGCTCCCCCCAGTGGAGAACGCCGCCTCTCCAGCAAGTTGATGTGTCGTAGCGCTCGAACATCCAGATGGTCTTGACATTGTCATGGTCGCCCTTGAGGCGAAGGCTCGCATTGGCCTTTTGGGTAACAATTGTGTGGGAGAGGTAGCAGTCAGTCTCTGGGTGTCGAAGACGGAAGGGAGAGACTGCCGTGAGGTAGGAGGGTAGTATAGAATCGAATTGAGAGTATATGTTGAACATCCACGCCGAGGGATTGTTCGATGCGTTGACTTCGCGCAGGAGTGACCAATTTCGAAACTCGTCGGAAATTTTGACATGCGGCATGGATCCCCGTCGACTGCCATTTTTTGTGCTTCCTAGTAGTTTGATCTTTTCTGAAGCATCAAGGAAACCGTACTCGGCGTCATCCTCGATTTTCAACTTGTTAGAGGAACGGAGGTAGAAGTCGCCAGCTCCTCCGCAGCATTTGAGGTGGATCGTGTCACCTGAGTAAACGAGCTCGCCCACAGAACGAGACTTGTACTGAGACATCACCTGCGATGAGCGAGCGGCGGTGAGGAGCGAGCGGTGGTAAGGAGCGAAGTGAAGAGTAAAAGGTTGTCAGCTATGTGGGTAGGATGTTTATTGCTCTTGCTGTCGCTTCGCTCCAGCCCGCCCTCGCCCAATCTCACCTGAAAGTAGGAGTCTGTAGAAATACCCTTTGTGAGGGCAACCTCCAGGCATTGGAGCTCTGCTCCGGCCGTGACGCTTGTCTTGGTGACAACCTTGTTGGATACCACATGGAGGAGATTGACGTAATGACCGAAGCGAAGAGGTTCGCCAAAGTCCTTGTAGGCCTTTTTGAAGTCGGTCATCTGGGGGGAAAGGAGCGAAGCGAAGAGCGGAGCAAGGAGCGAAGCGACGAGCAGTAAGCTGTTAGTTATTGCGATGTACTGTATAAGGTCGTCACTTCGCTCCCCGTCCGGCCTCACCTCCTTGTCGACATCAGACGCCTCGGATGAATCCCAATTGAACATGGAGTCTGCGATGAGCAAAGCGAATCGCGAAAAGGGGAAATGAACGCGTGAAGGGTTGTTAGTTATGTGTTGCTGTCGCTTCGCTCCTCGTCCCATCTCACCAAGCACATCGTCTGAAGACTCGACTTTCATGGTTCGGGAAGTATTCGTGCGGGAAATCGTCGGCCCCTTGCTCTTCGCGGAGGCTTTCTGGTTCTTGCTTATTTCGTCCTCAAGGGAGGTCCTCGCCTGCCCATCCCTGCGATAGACAAGCTGGAACAGGCACTCCGACGAGAAACGCTCGTTATCAACACGCAGACAGCAAGACTTATCGTCGGGGGGAGCACTGAGGGTACCGTACGTCGTGTGGTCGCTGTCAAGTGAGCTATTGTAACAACAGTAGATGTAAAAGGGACGGGGTTAGGGGGGGTTAGTTAAGGAATGAGACGAAAATAAGAGACTAAATGTGTCGAGGAGGAGGTTTTAAGGCAGAAAAGAACGAACGCAACTTACATCAACACTAATGAGGTTAAGAACAGGGTAGATCCTGCAAGGAGAGGTTGCGTGCCCCGAGAAGAGGTTAACACCTCCTCTTTGTTGCTACTAATGTTATTCGCCTGAAATAAGGTCCTCCGAGGTTCCTGTGCCATCAGAGCGTTCGCCTCAAGTAATGGCAAATTTGATACGGACTAAATAAAGAGGTGGTGAGGGGGGGGGGGGGTTG
>JGI24540J26637_10000301_pt1 | contig 20094 bp, 17 predicted proteins | sample NorSeaMetagenome_FD_26637 | JGI IMG/M metagenome (IMG submission 26637)
CGTCGATCCTCTTCGCTCCGAGCCTATGGAATACAACTACACCGGCTTTGCAGAGTTCCAGCGAAAGCTTAGGGTGCAGGAGTCGCTGGCAGAAGACGTACTTGACACTGAGAGAGATTATCTTCTCAAGGAGCAACGCCAAGACCCTTCCTTCTTCCCTTTCAGTCCCCTTGAACTTATAGTTGACGGCGTTTTCTGTTTTCCTTGTCTCGTCCCTTCCAACGTTGACGACGAGGGAGCACGAAAACACCAAGCACCTCCCAACTTCAACCTCCCCCTCGGTTCCCTCCCATCCCCAACCCGCGATGGCGTGGTAAGGGGTGTCCAACACCATGCCCTTCGCGTGTCCTATGAACGAACTCGGGTAACCCTGTGTCACTCGATAGTGGATGCTTGATTTCCCCCCTCTCTCGTCCACCGCGTCCAGGAAACACTTCACAACCCGAACCACAAAGTCCCTTCCCACAATTCTTCCCCCGCTGCCGCAGTTGATATCATCCCCCCCCACCCTCACTAGCATTTCAAGTACCTCCTGGTCGTCCATTCCAAGCTGGAATTCCTCCCCCCTAACGTAGGTTGTCATGAACTGAACCCAAGCCCTCACCCCTTCGATGACCCTCCCCCGATCCTCCTCCATAACCCCCGTTAATCTGTCGATCTCTTCGAGAAGGGGGGATCCTGCGGCGTCGGAGCGAACCCTATCGTCTTCTAGGTGCGAGGCCAACATGGTGCACAGCAAACGAAGCATGTCGACGCCCCTATAACATCCTTGGGGTATTCTTAGCACGGAATTGAATAGTCTCATCTCGGGAGCGGCTGAGGCGTCGTTTGTGAGCTTGAAATGCCTTTCAAAGTACGATTTCACAACAGTGTCCATGCCCCCCGATCCCAGGGATGGGGGGAGGGAGAGAATCCGAAGTAGTGACGACAATAAAACCCTTAAATTACTGCGAACGATGCTTGGTGCTGTCACTCTCATTGGTGTTCGGTGGTGTTACGCGATGGTAGGGGAAAATAGGACTAACAGGAATTTGAGGGATTACAGAAAATACACTTGACGGCGATATATAGTATATTTCCGTTTGTTAGCGTGTCTTGGGGGATCAAAACTAACGTTCAAAGGCCGAGGGTGAACTTTGTTGGTGATAGTTGTCTCTAGAGGATAATTGGTTGTCTGTTGCATCAATGTTGCCGAGTATAGGGCCTGGTAGCCAGGCTGAAAGTTCCGATGTGGAGCTTTCGTCGTCATTCCCTCCTCCCCGTCGTTCTTCTCTCTCGGTTTTTGGTAACAGTGTGCGTGACGTGTTGAGAAAGGCAAGGAAAGATGTCGCACCCCTCATGGCAAAGGCTGGTCCCCTCGTGTCCACCGGCTTGGCCACCGTTATCAAGCCGGTTGAGGGGATAATTGAGTACAGGGATAGAAAACGACGGAATCATCGATTAGCCATGGAATTATGGGAGCTGCACGCGAGCCCGATAATGAAGGGAATACAAGAGGACGCCAAGAAGGAGGATGTCCTTGCTTATTCTGGTTTAGATAACCACGTCGCAAAGGGGGGAGACGCGGGCATGGAGAAGTCAGAAAAATTAAAGAAGATGAGCAAGAAGGAGAGGGTCGAATTTAGGGAGAAGGAAAGGGCAGAGGGGAACAAGATCAAAAAGGAGCGAAAAGACAAGAAGGAGGAGGAAAGGAAAGTGAAGCAAGCCAAAAAGGTTCACGAGAAGAAAGTTAAGGAGGACTTGAATGCTCAAAAACTCGACGAGGCAAAAATAAAGGCGGAGCAGAAGGAGCTTGAGAAAAAAATGGATAAGATGAACTTGACAGAGGAGGAAAAGAAGTTGAAAAGGAGGATGCTAAAGTCGACGCGTGCCGCTGCCGTTAAGGATAAAATTGGGAAGAAATATGGGAGGGGTAAAATGACGAAGGAGGGAAACGTGACCGAGGAGGAACTTCGGGCCCGCAACAAAGTTGACATTATCAAACCCAAGGAGCCTGGACAGGCTGTTGGTTGGACAAAAGGGGTTACGAATATTCTTGGTGTTTATAAATGGGGTTACGAAAGGGATGAAGAGAAAATGATAAGGCACGACCACCAACAGGATGTCGAGGACATGGAAGCCAAGAAGCTTGAGGCAGAAGTAATAAGAAAGACAAAGGAGAGGAACGAAAAGAAGGCAAAGAAAAAGAGGATGAAGAAGAACGGTGGAAAGGATCCCTTTGAGGTTGTTGAGACTAGGGCGGAGAAGATTAAGAAAGCGCAAAAGGAGGGCACGTTCGGCAAGAAGAAGAGAAAGGATGGAGATGTGGGGGGGTTAGGAGGTGGGGAATTTGACGAATTTGACGAATTCGACTCGGACTCCGACTCGGACTCGGACGAATCTGTGGACAGTAGAGTGTTCATGAGGTCTAAGTACAATTTTGACTTTCAGGAGGACTTTACCAACGCTCAAACCGAGGGTGAACTCATGGCCTTGGAATTCAAGAAGCAGGAGATGAAAACACGGAATATGCTCAAACGAATGGGAGTGAAGGTCAGCACAAAACGCTGCACGGCTTGCGGATCCAAGGAGCCCAATAGGCCTATTGATTACTGGACGGGGCTGCCAAAGGGGGGGAAGGCGAACAGGTGGTACGCAATCGGTGAGCAGTACTTCTGCTACCCGTGCGCCAACAACGGTACTCTCATGATGGGAGTGGCTAAGGCTCTCGCGGTTATGAATGGACTTAAGGCAGCAGATGGGATAAAGGACTGGAACAAGGTGAAGAAGATGAAGTTCAGATTTGAGTACAACATCGATGAGAGCCACGAGACAAACAAGGCAAGTTTCAAAGTCGAAGAAAAGAAGGGTTCGAGTTTGAGAGAAATTCGGGAGAAGAAAATGAGGATGGAGGAAAGGGTAGCGTTGAGAAAGAACAGACTGATGAGAGGAGAGCACATGAAGCAGAAGGATAAGACTCTCTGGTGGCAAAAGAAAAGGAGGAAGGAAGAGAATTACTGGCATGTGGAGGAAATTGCGAGGGAAGGAAAGAACTTTTCTAGGCGGTCTGACATAAATGCAGTAAACCGCAAGACCCCAAAAATCATGGGGGCAAACTGGGAAACGTACAAGCACTGGTTTCCAAGGGATCAGCAAGGGCACGCGCCAAGATAAACGGACTGCTTGTTGTTGTAAATATGTGTGAATTCATGAACCCCCAATCCCCTCCCCCTGAGAACTAGTTTGCCTTCGTTGCTTTATCCTCTTCCCTTCTGATGGCTTTTGGTGGCTTGTTTTTCCTCTTTCCCCAACCAAAGAGCTTCCCGGTTCCCTTCCCCTTTGCCCTTCCGTTCTTGTTTGACATGGCGCTGCGCCTCGGACCCTGTTCAATCCCCTTCTCCTCATCCTTCACGTCAGGCGATTCGGTCTCGAAAACTCTTGTGGTTGTCACGAACTTAAGAGGCGCCGTTGTCGAGGTATCGACGGTGCGCGTGTCAAGTGCGACGGCCCTGTCTGTTTTATGAGACGCCGTTGTCAAGGTATCGACGGTGCGTGCCGGGAGCCTGTCTGTGAAGTCGTCGCGTGAGTCGGCCTCCTCTGAGACATTTGGTGAAAACTTCTCTTCATTTGAGGATGCAATCTTCTCTTCAGTTGAGAAGGATTTGACACTGTCTGTGTCACTTGGAGTAGTGGAGTTGAAAATGAAGGAGTCCTTTGCTTTGAATCCGACACTGGATGGAAATGCGTTCTGCTTTGGCAATTCTACCTTCTGCTTTCGTAATTCTGTTTTTCTCTGTTTCTCTTCCTCCGCGATCCTAGTGTTTCCACAGAGACCATCGCCGTCGGTATGGTCGGTTGTGCCGCACAAGAAAACGCGCTGGAAGAGGGAAGAGTCCTTCTTTTTGATGACCCGACTATCATTCTGCGATGAGCGATGTCAGGAGCGAAGCGATGAGCGGAGTATGTGTTGGTTATACGATTGTAAGGTTTGGCAGTGTGTTGCTATCGTTTCGCTCCTCGCTCCACCTGACCTTGCTGCTCGTCTTATCAGGCCCGAGATCAGGCACTATATCGGCTTCATCACCAGACTCGACAAGCTCGAAATCAAGCTCGACGTCATGCTCGACATCAGGGATTTCGACATTGTCTTCGCTCCCCAACGGTCCAGAAGCGGCGATCATTATGCGAGACTGGGAGGGGATGCTAGACACGAAGATGTTGAGGTTGTCGATCTCCGCGGATATGAGCTTGACGGTGTAGCTTCGACGGGCTGCCCTCTTCATCTTGGCATTCTCGCCTTGGATGGAATTCCACGCCGCAAAGGCAGAGGAAACCTTCGACAAACTGCCCTTGATGGCCTTGGTGACAACAGAGAGATCATTCGTGATCGCGTAAACACCCTTGTCGTCACCTGTGATGAGCGAAGCGAAGAAAAGCAAAGCAAGGCGAAGCGAAGCGAATCGCGAAAAGGGTTGGGATTATGGATGAGGCGAGGAGCGAAGCGTGTATACAAGCGACGAGCAGAAGGATGTTGATTATAGTGCTATGAAGTATACGGTCGTAGCTACGTGTAAAACTACGCTCCTCCCGTCCTTCGCTCCTCACTCCCCCTCCCTCACCTCCCCAAGCAAAGTCAAGAGCAATGTAGATGACCTTGTAGCTCTCAATGATGGTCGCAAGAACGATACTAAGCGTCCTTGCCATCTGAACCTGGGCCTTCTCTCGAAAAAGAGGGCTGGGACCTGACACCGACTTATTTCTCAACTCAAAAACTGCAATGAACACATCCACCACGACCAACGCGGCAGGAGAAGGATTGTAATTGGCTGGAGCATTCGTCGATAGCTTTTTAAAAAGTCTGGTTGGGGAGATAAAAGAGTAAGTAATATGTTGATATACATCGTTGTCTCGAAATAGACGTGAAAACCCACAAATTTTATCATTATCAATCATCGGAGAAATTCAACGGGTGTCATCAGTTTGATTGCCAAATGTCCCTAAATCGCCAAAAAAAATGCACTTACTTGATCACATTAGCATCAATGTTGCTGCTAGAATGGTTTGCCCACGCTTTTAATGCATTCCTAGTCGTCTCCATAATTTCAACAGAATTTTGTTGGGGAGGAAGGGAAAATTTTCCCTAAAGGATGTTAAAATCTGGTGCTCGTAAAATTCAACCTGTCGCTCAGAAAATTTAATCATCAAGAATGACAAGAAAACGTCCCAAAGAAAAGGGAAACTGTCTACAAAAATTGTGCGATATGGCTGGGTCCATGCACTGGACCACTGCCGGACTGGCGGTGTTCTCTTTCGCCGCACCTTCCGCGTGCGTTGAGGTTCCTTTCTCTGTCGGTGCTACCAGTACTATCTTGTCGCCAATCTTGTGTTTCATTGTAACCCTCGCATCGTCGATGGGTGCCTACATCCTCTCCTCTTTGGCATTGCAGTACAATTGCAGGTGAGCTTGGACGACAGCGGTGTCAGTTGGAGAGGAGGGGGCGTCTTGAAGGTGTATGCGTAAACTGAATTCAATGCCTAGCTTTCTCTCATAACTCATCGCTTCGCTCCTCGTGCAGTTCCCTTCCGGCCCTTGGGGGCGCCATTGGGGGAGACTTTGGGAGACAGTTTGGGGGGGCAATACAGCTTGGTAACTTCCTCTTATACCTTCCTGTCGCTCTCCTCGTTTGTGCCCAAGCTTTGCAGGGGGCCTTGGATCCTGCGCAAAATTGGTGGGATGGTTGTGTTGATTATTGGTTCCTGGTTGTTTCTGTCGTCTGCTTAGCGACGACCCAGTTGAGAACCCTCAATACTGTCACTGTGCTGAGCTTTGTCTCCTTGGGTTGTGTTTTTGGGTGATATTTACCCTCATGTATATTATTGTTTACAAGAATGAGCCCACGTTTAAGGAAGATGCCTATAGTTTCGGTAACCCTGTTCTTCCTCGAAGTCGACTGCTTTGGAAGGATGGACGAACTTCGCCCTCGGTATTTCCACCGCAGCCTGGGCGTTCGTTCCATCTTTCCTCGCAGTTGAGCTTCCCAATGACAAGGTGATGGAGAGACCGAAAAAATTTCCCAAGTCCATTGCGCTAGCCGCCGTATTGAACATCTTAGTATAATGCGGAGTTGGACTCTTTGTTGTTGACCGGTGGGGCTAGAACGTTGAGGACCCGTTGATGCTTTTCAGCGCATGGCCTTCTTCTACTGACCTCAAGTCCAGAATAATGAATGCTGTCTGGTTCGTTGCTTGCCTGATCTCATACGCCCTCGATTCGAGCCCCCTCGTTGCGAGCTGTCAGCGAAAGCGGTTGACAAACTTTGACATTGAAAATGATTGTGGAGTATCAAGGGATCGCTCACCTTCCTGGCCATATCACTGCCGACATTTTTGTCGCCTTGCTAATGGCCACGTTCGTTCCGTCTCTATTCTGCATGTTAGCTATTGTCGCCGCCCTCACAGTTCCTTGGGTAAACCTCATCTTTCCCGCGTATCTTCACAACAAGAGCGTCGAGGGTCCCGCAGGGGGGGGAGATCGATTCGAACAGAGTCAAGCTGCTCGATGACGAAGAAGGGAGGTCGGGGAGGACCTGCTTGTTGCTAAGGGGGCAAAGGAGAAGGGGTTTGGGAAGGGAGCGATCCTGTTCATATTCTTAACTGGGTTAATTCTTTTCGTAATCTGCACCCTTGCTGCCATTGGGAAGCTAGGGATAGACGACCTCAGGGGACCTCTTGTTGTGGGTTGCAACGATTGGGTGATTTTGGACCAATCCTAGACGCCAACTATGTTCTGGTGGACGGGAACGCGACGTGAACGCAATTTTAAGACAATTTTTGAGAGAGAACGGAAGGCAATATTGTATTCATATATCCATGAAGTCCGCAGTTTCTGCACCGGGAAGGTGACCAGCCATACCCAAATCACCCTGCTTCTGCTTCTCTTCTTGCATTGCCTTCTCCATATCTTGAAGCGCCTGGATTGTGTAAAAAACCTGCTGCAGCTTTACTTGATCGATGGGTTGGCTCATTTCCCGCAGGAAAGAACGTACGTAGTTGATGGCCACGTCCGTGGATAGGTTCATATAGCCCTCGTGTAGAAACTGCTTTATCCACTTTGGCAGCTTGTTCTTCTTGTCGCTTCTGTTGTACCTGGCATCTGCAAATATCATTAAGCCGTAGTCGGTCTTGCTCCTGATGACCCTGCCCACGCATTGGCTGGCTTGCCGCAGGGCGTCGAAGTTGAGGAAATCGGCCTCCTTGATCTGAAAGTGAGTCTGCAGGTACTCAAGACGAGCGATGAGAACGTGCGACTTTGTGTACTGGAAGGGAACCCCAAAGAGCACGACGGCCCTCCCGTAGTGCCTGTCGAAGTTGATCCCCTCTGATACCTTTCCGCGGGCGACAGATAGGAAAACTGCGCCCTTCCCGCAATCGCAGGCCTTCCTGAAATTCGTCAAGGCTAGGGAGGTCTCCATGACGTCCTTGGTCTCGATAAAGATCAACTTCTTCTGCGCTATTTGGCCTAGGATTCCCATCTCTTGCCATGCTACAATGATAGTTTCAAGGTATGAATATGAGGTGAAGAACGCAACGATTCCGTCGGGAATGGAGGAGCAAAGTTCGAGCATCAATGCTCCGTAGTTTCGAGTCACGTTCGCATCGTTCCTGTCCTGGTAGCGAGTCGATATTTGGGTCTGATCGGAACCCCTCGATACAATGAGGGGACGGATGCAGGGTCGGAAAGTTGACATGGAGAAAGACTCAGAGACCTTGGGCTCAAACTTGAGAAGCTTGGGATACAGGTCAATGGGGGACAGAGTTCCCGAGGTAATTACTACGGAGGAAAAACGTTTGAAAATCGGCTCAATAGCAAGGGACGCGTCTAGACACGCGAGTTGAAGGCGGGGTTCCAGGGCACCCGGGATAGCAGAGCCATTGGGCTCGAGGATGACAGCAAACTTGGCCACCCCCTCCGAGTACGTCGAAAGGAGGGTCGCAAAGTCGGCTACTTCTGAGAGGTAGTTGAATTCGTCGAGATTTGATACTTCGAGGGTACGAAGGAGGGAGGAGAGACGGGAGTAACAGAATTTGAGGGGCTTGGCCTCCAGGGATGTTTGCAGTTTAAGGTGGTGAAGGAATCGCATCGGAGACTCGGAGACGACACCACCATCGTTCGAGGCTACCACCTTTAGGCGATTCTTTAGGTGCTCGACCAACTTTTTCATAAAGGCTACAAAGTGCTCGGCGCGACGAATGTTCCCCGGAACAGCCTCGTTTATCACGTCCGAAGACAGCACCGCCGATCCCATGGCTTGATCGGTTGCGGGAGGATTCTGTGGATTGTGGACGGCCGGCGCGTTAGGAAGAAGCCCCTGTTCTACAAGTCCATTTACTAGGGAGTTGTATTCCTCCCTGAGACGGTTAGCATCCGTAGCCTTCATCTTAGCAACCTCGCGGGATAGCCTGGATATGGACTTTGAAGCCTTTTCGAGACCGATAGCATTAATCTCTACTGAAAGCGCCTCGATACAGATGTTGTCAAGGTTGTGAGCCTCGTCAAAGACTGCAATGATCAAAGCAAGGGCGCAGTACGAAACGAGGACGAGAAGTGAGGCGAGACGAGGGTAGATTGGGTTGTTAGCTATAGCACGAGTTGGAATACTGTTGTATCTACACTTGTCATGCTGTCTTTCTTACCTATGATTGACTCTTGCTCCAATTCCTTCGAAACCATCTTCGCAACCTTTGGATCGAGCATGTACTGATAGTTAAAAACGAGCACGTTAGCGTGATTGATTGCGCGCCTCGTGAGGTAGTAAGGACACCAGCCCTTCTTCTTGCCCCACACGCGGAGAGACTCAAGGTCGTAAATTCCAGAGGGCATTGTGTTGTCGGTGCCCTCGTTTTGGAATCCCTCGTAATACTCGCATGTCGGTACAGAATTGTGCTTCTTCTCATTAGCGGCCCGCACCCACGAAGCAGTCATCTGGCGACAGGCATTGTCCACCAGCTGAGAAAAGGGGAGGGGAAGCGAGAGAGCGGGGTAAGAGGGGGGAAGAAATGCTAAACACGAAGCAACGGCCTTGCGCCTCGTATTGTCCTATCCACGCCTTCTCACCTCCCTATCAGACTCCTCCATGACCTTGTCGTGGATGCACATGTTTCGACGGGAGGAAAGACAAAGTCCCAGCACGTTGGAGTTTCCAGCGCCGTTCGGGTTCGTTGACTCGCCAAGCTGCGGAGATGACTTGGCTCTCTTGGCGTTGGGCGAAGTGGAATTCGTCACCGCCTCATCATCCCTCAAACACTCCTCCCGAAAAGCCAACACAACTCCCAGTTCCTCCATCACGGAGTCCATCTCCGGTACAGTACGAGTACAGTAAACCAACTTTCCCCTCTCGGGATGAGCGTACTGGTAACTGGTTATGAGGGACAAAAGACACACAGTCTTACCTGTCCCCGTAGGCATTTCAAGGAGACAGTGGCCTGAGGCGTCCAAGGTCCTCTTCAGGGACTTCATGTACATGTATTGTTCCTTGTAAAGTCGATCGAAGGGGAAGAATACATCAAGTCCATCAAGGTTAAAACGCATTTTGAGCTATAAAACGATACGCTGGGAGACGATGGATGAATGGAACTAGTGTGTCAGAGGTAAGTGAGTATGAATGTTATTGTCGAGAGGAACGCTAATGTTATGGAGGGGGGCTGGAAGGGGGAAAACTGTCGATAGGACCACTTTTCAATATGAGGAGTAAAAAAAGAGAAGTTCCCTCGATTTCCATAACATTATATTGCACTCTTCATCAGCAAGCCAATGCTCGAACATGGTTTTTTCAAACCAACGCTTTGTTAATCTTTCACGATCCTATTTTTTTTTTGCTTTACGTAGTGGTGTGCATCGTGAAGACGTATAAAAAAGACTTGGAAATTCAGAAACTTTCTTTTGAAGAACTATAATGATGGCTACAAAGACGAGGGCAAGTTGGTAAATGAGTTCGAGAAGAAGAAGCCGAATTGATAAACGTAAGCGTGTGGTTATTTTTTGGGGGCCGCCCATTCCTTGATCACTGCAATCAGCTCCTCCGGCTTTTGCGTTTGGATCCAGTGCCCACAGTTAAACATGCAGTATTCGCAACCTTCTGTAGCCACAATGTCCTCCAAAAAAGTTGCACCATGAAACATGCACCTCTTTCTCTTTCCGTAAATGAACAGGGTCGGAATCGATCTAACAAATGTGGGGGCTATATTCTTGTCTAGGGTGCAGATCGAAACAAGGAGCTGGAAGTAGGGGTAGCACATGAATCCTCTAATTTCGGACCAATGGCGAGGCTGCGAGTAGGGGGCGAGGAGTGGCGAGGAGCGACGAGGAGCGGCGAGGAGCGAAGCGACGAGGAAGGGGAGTTAGTTATCTATACATGCAGTGCGTTGCTTTTGCTGTCGCTTCGCTCCAGCCGCCGTCTCACTGCACGTCCAATCTCACCATCTTGTATTCCTTTGGCGTAGGGCCGATGAGCTTCCAGGGGAAAATACCCATTAGGAAGACCCCAAGCACATCAAGGAACAGAGAAAATATGAAGGTGACCGAGAGCCATATACGGTAAGCAAATATGTAGAAATAATCCCCGGGGGACTTTCCCTTAAAGTCGTCAATACCGACATCGAGGAGCACCAATCTGTTTGCCATGGTTGGGTACTTGCACACAAAGCGTTGGCAAACGTACGCGCCCCAATCGTGGGCACAAATGGTGACCTCCGATCCGTTGTCCAACAGCGGCTTAATGACGAGACAAAGCGCGTCCACGATAGTCTCAAAGCCGTAACCAAAAGTGTACTTGAAAGGAAGACGCTTCTTGTCGAAGCCAGGCATGATGCACTTGTATATCGCGTGGGTCTTCTCGAAGCCTGGAACGATAGCGTCAAAGCTGTGGGGGGGTCAGGGGGGTCGATCAGTATGATACATTGAGTTGACTTGGGTTGGGTTGCCTTCCACCCTCACCTGTTATAAGTGTCCGGGAAGCCGGAAAAGAACAAAATCACTGGTACATTCTGTGGAGTTTGAGCACAAAGGGAGGGGTGAGGGAGTTAGCAACTCAGGGAAGGACAGTACTCCCCACAACTTGTCGACTCTCCGACTAGAGTGAAGTATCCCACGCGCACCCTTTCCAATACCCTCCCTGCTTTCAGTGGTTCAAGGATGGCGGCCATGCTTGTTCTAAGATTACAATGTGAGATCTTCTCGTTGCTTGCAGAAGTTTTAATCAAGAAAAATGTAGTGCTCAAATAGGGATCATGCCTGAAATTAGATCTCCAGGCAGTGCTCCACAGCACGGAATAAAGGGGGTGTTCTATGGAGGAAGTTGGTTGGACATCAAGTCTGGAGACATCGAGGATTTTGTTAGTCCAGCAGATCCCAGCGAGGAGAGAGGCCGATGCAGTGGAGACTGTTCTGTCTGCCCTCGTTCAAAGTCTCGCAACAATGCAGCTAAGGATGATGGTAGTTACGATGTTGTCATTGTGGGAGCAGGTAAGAGAGAGGGTCTGAGGTTCAAGATTTTCACTGAATTCAACCATTTTTGGCTGCATCATCGGACGACGCAGACTTTAGACCAATATTTTCCATGGTGGAGGGGGTTTTATTGCCTAAATCCTGTTTTTTCTCGGTTTTTGTTTCATCTATGGCGCACTAACTCGGCCTGTTGAAAATTTCCTTCCCCAGGCTGTATTGGAAATGCGATTGCACGAGAGCTTTCCAAATACAAGCTCTCGGTTCTCCTTCTCGAGTCTGCGGACGATGTTTCCTCGGGTGCGACTAAGGGCAACTCCGGAATTGTCCACGCTGGGTATGACGACAAGCCCGGCTCCCTTCATGCCAAGTATTGCTGGCCTGGGAACCAGATGTTTTCTGACCTCGATAAGGAATTGAGGTGAGGGCTGGAGAGCGAAGCGACAGCAGCAGCACCACCACCACCACCAAACCACGTATCTATGCGTTCCTTCCTTGTACTGCATAGCGCAATAACTAACAACCTTTTGCTCGTCGCTTCGCTCCTCGCCTCGCCCCCCTCCTCGCAGGTTCGGATACCAAAAGAACGGCAGCTTGGTCCTGGCTTCGAATGAGCAGGAGATTGAAGTTCTCAAGGAACTCATAGTGAGGGGGAAGAAGAATGGCGTCAAGAACCTTCGCATCATTGACAAGAAGGAGCTCTTTGAGCTGGAACCAGCAGTGAACCCCAAGAACATTGCAGCCCTGCACTCTCCCGACGCTGGAAATGTCATTCCTTACGAGTTTGCCATCGCTCTCGCTGAAAATGCCGTCGACAACGGGGTCGAGTTGAGGATAAGGAGGGAGGTTGTTGGGATTGAGAAGGTGAGACGGAGCGAGGAGCGAAGGCAGCGAGTTGCATCACGCTGATCTCTATGATAAGCTAACCCCCCTTCTCGTCGCTTCGCTCATCGCAGGATGAAGACGGACTTTTCAACATTTCCGCACGGCACTGGGAGCCCAAGGATTACTTGAAGGCGAGCGGAGGAAGCACAACCACGCTCGTTGTCGGACTGGCCGTCCTGAACGGAATCGTTGCGACAGCCTCCCCCTTCCTGCCTTTCCTTGCTGATCCCTCCAACCCTAGCCAGCCTTCACCAATCTACAGTGCCGTCCTCGCCCTCGCAATTTCTGCTATCTTCGTTGTGCTGTCTAAGCCTGCAGCTTTCAATCCCTCCGACTCTTTCCAGAAGCTAGTCAGCAAGGCAAGGCGGCCAATTGGGGGCGGTGGGAGTCCAATCTCCGTTCTTGAGATGCTCACGGGCGGCTCGGGGAGTTGGAAGGCGAACCGGGGAGAAACCGTGGAGGTCGAAAAGGTGAAGGCGAAGTTCGTGATCAACTCTGCTGGAGGATTTTCGGACAAGATTGCCAACATGATCGGGGATAACTCCTTCAATATCAAACCTAGGCTCGGGGACTACATCCTTCTTAACCGTAACCAGGGGCATCTCACCACGCACACCCTATTCCCGTGCCCCGACCCGATCCTTGGCAAGGGAGTCCTCGTCCAGACGACCCTGTGGGGTAATCTCATCCTTGGACCCACTGCACGTGATACCCACAAGCCAGAGGCAATGAATATGTCGGTAACGGATGTGCAGAGATACATTCTCAACAAGTGCTCCAAGCTCGTTCCGTCCTTCGACCCTAAGGAGACGATCCACGCATTCTGTGGGGCCCGCGCCAAGTCAGACAGGGGAGACTGGATCATTGAGCATTCCAAGGTTGACAAGAACTTCATCCACGTCGCTGGAATCGACAGCCCCGGACTTGCAGGCTCGCCCGCCATCGCGCTTGAGGTCGTAAACCTCCTCAAGCGGAGCGGGGCCAAGATGATCGCTGACCCTGACTTCAAGCCCAATAGGGCCCCCATCGTCTCCCCCAAGGATGGCATGAGGGGTCTCAAGATGAAGAAGGTCGAATCCATGGTGACAGACGGGAAGGATGAGAAAGCAATGGCGGCCAATGTTGTTTGCAGGTGCGAGAAGGTTACTGAGCTCGAAATCGTCACGGCCATGAGGAGGTCGCTGCCCATCGACAGCACCCAGGCCATCAGGAAGAGGACAAGGGCTGGCATGGGACATTGCCAGGGCGCCAACGGGCCCAACTCCTACAACTGCGAGTGCAGAGTGAAGGCGATCATCGCCAGGGAGAACCAGCAGGCAGTCCAGGGGGTGGGTGGAAGGCCATGGCCCGCAACTACAACCCTCACCGAGCGTTGGATCAAGGACAAGGAAAAGCAAGCCTTGCAGCTACGAATGGAGGAGGATGAGGAGAAAAAGGAGTAGATACTAGAATGCTAGGTGGAAGGAGCGTTTTTGTCGGAATTTAGGGATTATTTTTGCAACGCTCTAGCTTGGATCGTTATTCTGTTAGTTTACGTGCAATTATAGACAGGATTTATTCCTGAAAAACATTTCTTTCTTTTTTAAAGAAAAAAGCGAGTTAAGTTCATTTATACCGGGAATTCAATAATTCAGCTCAATAGGCGTAATTCACAAAAAACTTATTCTCTCAAAGATTGGTTACTGTGTGCGTCGATCTCGAGATTCTTGAATCGTCCGTGCTCCTCTTCTGACTTAAATATTTATAAGGATTGAAACTGATCGGAGAGGGGTCCATCAAACCACAATTTTGGCTTGGTTGGAAAACGTCGGCCAAAAGTAATAGTCATTTAGTGATCCCCTTGATATGGCTCCTCCAAAGTCTCCCTCAGTGGGCAGAAAAGGGGATGAGATTGAGAAGGAATGGAAGGTAAGCCGACTCTCGCATATAGCTATTATACTGTCTGGTATTTTCTAACACCACGCGCGCTACCTCGACGGTAGGTTGTGGTAATGTGTTAGAGTACAGCTATGATAATGTTGATAGCGCATACAGCTCCGTAAATGATTCTGGTGTGTACAGCACAAACAGAGTAACAAACAACATCAATATTTACATGGGGGGGAATTCGCCTGTTGGTGCTGTTGGTGGCGGGAGGAAGCTTGCGGGCAGTATCAGCAATGGAAAGGCAATATTTGCGCGAGGCAGTACTCTCCACGAAGTAAAGGAAGAGGTTTTCAGTTCAGCAAGTTTCGCGCTCCTGACGACGATACCCTCCATCTTCCTGCTCTTCTACAACTCCCAGTGCATCCGCCATAAAGGTGAGGAGAATTGACAAGCGCAACGTTGAAGAGCGAATACCATGTCAGCCAAACGACAACAAGTGAAATGAAAGAAGTCTCACAACTATCGCAATAATTCTCACTCCTTATGTCCTCCTTTTGTCGTATATCGCAGCTTCGCTTTTCCTTGGCGATCCTGCGCAATACACAACTTCGAAGCTGAAGGAGGGAAATATTACTATCATTCCGTATGACTATATCTACGCCCAAACTTATTACACTGAGATAGAGGAAGATGATTTTGTAGGCCCCTTGAGCGTCACGGTAGCTCAAATTTTGTTCTTCGTTTGCGGTATCATTGGTGCAGTTACGTATACGTCCCTCGCCTATAGGCCTAAACCACGCGAATGCTGGGTCCTTATTGCGCTAAATGCCTTCTTCGTCGTGCTCATCGGCGCCTTCGCAATCTCAAGCCGCTTTGAATACTTGTTGTCCAAGAAACATTTTAACGTCTATACGTTATTGGTGCTTTTGGTCTGTTTCGTGGCCTTCCCTCTCTCAGTTTCAGTAGTTATCCTGCTCCGCAGTCGTAACCAGAGTAGAAAATGGACGCACTTCAAAAACGCAATTTGGCCCGTCATCCTTTTCGTCGTCATAACTTTCGGGATTGCGGAGAGACTCTGTCAGGGTAAGTGGGGCGATGAGCGAAGCGAATCGCAAAAAGGGATTGGGCAATGGGTGAGGATTAACAAAGATCTTCATGTGCTCGCTCGCGCACTCGCTTCTCTCCTACATAGAGACCATTTTCAGGATATTCTTCAAATCTACAACTACCCAAGGAGTCAAATTCTTTCTGAGGTGAGGCAGAGCGAAGGCAGCAAGCGAGCTACATGATGCGATGAGCGAAGCGAATCGCAACAGTTGTCAGGACAAGGCGTGCTATATCGATTGCCTAGACAACTCGTTCCGTTCGCTGTGGCTCGTTGCTTTGCTCCTCGCCTGACCCTTTCCGCGATTCGCTTGTTGCAGGTTCGTGGTTCATTCTTCTCTAGAGTATTTTGCCTTTGAGTTGACATGGAACTTTATGCACCATTTACATATGCGATGTGGTGTATCTATGACGACTGCCTGCATGGGCGGTGCAATGCCAGTTTTGATGCTAACCAACTACGGAAGATGCATGCAAGCGTCCGCCATGTCTCTTTCCGAGTCGTTTTATTTCAGCTTTACACATCAGCGGGCGAAATAGCCATGGCAGATCTTTTAATGAGGGGGGTGATCGTTTACATTGAAATAGTCGATGCCTTATTGTGGATAAAAGGTATTTTGGGCTTTTCCAACAAAGTGAGGGGGGAGGAGCGAAGGATGGGAGGAGCGAAGCGACGACCGTATACTTCGACGTATTACTGCAGCATAATTATTAACAACCTTCTGCTCGTCGCCTCTTCATCGCAGAACACAATGTCACCAGAAGCGGGATCACGAAGTGATGTCGATGAATCGGAGTACGCACAAACGGAAATCTTGAGGGCAGCTTATTGTGCTCACTATTTGTTCATGTTATTTATTGCACAGGGAGCCTCGATAGTATCCGCGTCATTGTACCAGTTCTACCTCCTGTGGAGCATTAGTGGCGCGCCTGGAGACGAACCTCTTGGCTACATGCAAGCCATGATAAACGTCCTCTTTATGCTTCTCGGAAAGCTCTTCGTCACCAATGGAATAGTCACATACATTAGTGTGCTCAAGGGGGGTCGATACAAAATTGATGTTGCCAAAGTCTGGCCGAAGAGGCACAAACCTTCCTACATCAAATATTTCATCCTCGCCAGCACGGTCCCTGTATCCGTTTGCTGCACATTGATCAACTACCTTTGCATCACAAAGAGAGAGGGAAAGGACTGGGTTGTGACAACCTGCCCGGGCACACTGCCCGAGTCTGACTACTTTATTGGCAAGGGAGGTTCATGAACAACAAAATATTTATATAATAGTAATTCTTTACGGAAACAAAAAATAGCGAAATCGTTTTCTATATCTGGGGCGCGGAAACACGGCCGCGTTGTCAGACGGCCGTTTTCTATTTAAGGATGTTTCCAAAGTATTTAATACTATTAAGATATACATTCAATTATTTAAAAAGTATAATACTATATCTTTAGTACTTTTAAACTCCTCAATGCAATATAAATAATCGTCAAATTTGATCAATCAAGAATAAATATATATGACAACTTAGTAAAAATTTGCAATATTGATATGATACATGTATATTCATATAATACAAGTGTACAAATTAATAAATTATCATAAATAATTAATACTAAAAATACTTAAGACGATACAAAGTATTAAAAATAATTTATTTAAGACTTATTGATACACAAATAAAATATAAAATATCCAATGAAACACAAATATGCTCGGAATAGGCACTTTCAAAATCGTGAAAATTTAAATTTTCTGGGAAGTCTCGGACAGTTTAATAGGCAACTTTGATTCAAGAAGCCTGTGTTCTCTAACTTAAGAACATTCTTCACCTATTGCTGATTAATTCACAGGAATTATCTGCCATTACCTTCTTCTGACTTGAGAGTGAAGGGCAATATAACTGGACATATCCCGACACCAAACCCATCAATGATCGCACCAGTCGGGTTTTCCTTCAGTGTGGCTGGTCTGCTGTTCCCGTTTCATGCCGGAGTCATTGATACTCTTGCCCCCTCAGTTCTTTCGCCAGCCGCTCCTATAAATGGTGCTTCTGGTGGCGCGCTCGCTGCTGCTTGCGCTGCTGCCAACTTCCCTTCTGCGAAGTCAATAGGCGCGAGCCTCAGGTGAGGTTTGAAGAGGAGCGAAGGCTAGAGCGAAGCGACAGCAACATACCGCCCACCACTATAATAACATTCTGCTCGTTCCTCGTCCCGCTCTTGGCTTCGCTCATCGCAGGGTAGCTTCGTCGTGCACGCAGGAGGGTGCGTTCCTTAACCTTGAGAAGATCCTCCGAACTGAACTATCTCTCCTTTGTGATGAGGAAATGTTAGCAGAGGTAAATGGACGTCCAGGTGAATTTAACGTCCTTTGGACAAAGGCTTCGTTTCCAAACTTGAAACCTATGCGATCGTCCCCTCCCTTCTCTTCCCCCCAAAACCTCATTGATGTCCTCACCGCATCATCCCACATACCCCTTTACTCCTCAGTCTCTCCTTTCACCGTTGTGGAGGGTGTGGGATTGGGCGTAGATGGATTTTTATCTACCCCTTCAACGCTGGGCTGTCAGCCCACCTCTGCTTCCACAACCGTCAACATAACTCCTTTCGCGGTGCTCGGAAAGCCGTCCCAAAATGTTATAGCTCCCACCCTCGACGAGGTTCCCTTCAGCCCCCAACTTTACGTGAGCCTTGCCCTCGGCCGTCCAGGTCCAGACGAGGGTCAGCACCAAATTTTGTTTGAGCTAGGGAAACGATGCGCCAGGTAAAGATCTGGAGCGAAGCGACAGCAGTATTTCACCTACCACTACAACTAACATTGTTCCGTTTGTCGCTTCGCTCCTCACCGCTGCTCGCTCATCGCAGCCGGTGGTTAGAACAAGCCCCCGATGATCCCACTCGACCCTCTCTCCCCGCTCAATAATAGACCCATCTAGTTTAGTTTCCAAAGCGTGCTTTTTTTAGCTAGCTCACAAGTCAACACCCCATCACTATTTTTCTATTTGCTTGGGGTTCCCGCGTTGATGCACGCCCAGCTCTTCTCCTCGACCTTTGTCAGCACCAGGATGAGCTTGTTTGGCTTCTTCTTCACTACCGCGTTCTCAATCTGCGATGAGCGGCGGGCAGGGGAGAGAAGAGAGCAGAGGGTTGGGGTTATAGGTTTATTGCTACACTCCAGCCAGCATACTGCACGATCGAATTAAAAATCTTCCAACTCGTCGCTTCGCTAATCACAGTCGCTTCGCTCCTCACCCCTCCTTCGCTCGCGCCCTCCGCCCAGCCCTCACCTCGTCAAAGAGTTGCTTAAAAACAAGCTTATGGGTACCATTGTTGTAATTCATGACCGTCAAACAGAAGGAGGTCCTCGTGAACTCCAGGTCCAAGTTCTCGTCCTTTAATTCCCCGACGTTTTCTAGTTTGATGTAAATCTTGAGCTTCTTGTCCTCGTCACTGTAGGCGTAGTCAGTGATGGGGGTGGCAGCAACCGCAGGCTTGGATTCACTGGAGTCAGCACCAGCGCTCTCCGTCTTTAACAGCCGAGGCTCGGGCCTCTGATCCCACACCGGCCCGTCAGCCTTGTGGGCTGTTGTGTTGTTGTGGCAACGTTTTCCAAGGCGCGAGGAGGAGGTGAGTTAGAAGAGGTTTAAGAAACTGACAAAAGAAAATATCTTTCTAATCTTTCGAGGTAAAAGAACGCATCCTATTCAATACGACCATACAAAATCAACCAACTAAAACAACCCGATTCATATAAAATTTTAAGTATCTCGACATCGCAGCGTTTGACTATCCGAATATTTCAACCATCTCCAACCAATCTGCACTTACCATGAGCATAGTAGTAAGCATTCCTCCCTTTATGCTCAATATTATCCTCAAGTGCACTCTTTGCTTCGTCCGACATGGATTTTGGAAGGCCTGCTTTTTGCCCAAAACTCACCACCCAATGCCACGTTTCTTTGATGATTACGGTAATTGTTACCTAACACACGATTCAGCAGCTGGAAGGTATGTTATTTTAGTCAACACATTTTCTTCCTCCCTACTCATAGGCATTGAAAATGTCCTCCCCCTCAATGGTACGTCGTATCCCCTTTCACCATTTCTCACCCTTACTATTCCTTATACTCCCCCCCATTTACAGGAAACAGCAGCGCCGTGGTTGGAAGTTTCGTGAGAACTTCAAATTGTACTATTCAAAGCACATGGACGAATGGAGGGCAGGCCCAGCCGGGTTGGCTGCCGCTCAGCAGCAGTGCATTGGTTCCATGGGTCCTGGAGTTGTCCCCCCCCTCCCGGAGGGCTGGGAAGAGAAGACCGACCCTTGTACCACGCAGAGGTACTATCATAACGAGGAGACTAATGAGAGGACTTGGGCTCGCCCGGGTTTCATCCCTGCGGCTCCTGCGCCTCGTGGACCCCCCATGGGGGGAATGAGACCTGGGATGGGCAGGCCTGGAGGATACGGCCCTCAGCCTACCCACAATCCCTACAACCAGGGGCCTCCCCGCGCCCCCCCCATGGGAGGTGAGATTGGACGAGGAGTGGCTGGAGCGAAGCGACAGCAGCATACTGCCCACCACCACAACTAACAATCTTCCGTTCGTCGCTTCGCGCCTCACCGCCGCTTGCTCGCGCCCCTATCATCGCAGGACACTACGCCCCCCCCCAGCGCGGTGCGTACGGGGCTCCTCAAACCGGTGGACACTACGCCCCCCCTGGAGGAGGCCAATACGCTCCCCCCGGAGGAGGCCAATACGCC
>JGI24540J26637_10000302_pt1 | contig 20064 bp, 16 predicted proteins | sample NorSeaMetagenome_FD_26637 | JGI IMG/M metagenome (IMG submission 26637)
TCAATAAAGCATTCGAGGGCCGAGAAGATGAAATCAATACCTGTATTGCCTGCAATCAGGCCTGCTTAGACCACACCTTTGGGGGCAAGTCGGTGAGCTGCTTGGTGAACCCAAGAGCCGCCCACGAGACGCTACTTAACTATCATCCTACCGGAACGCCAAAAAAGATCGCAGTTATTGGTGCTGGCCCAGCGGGTATGTCCTATGCCACTGTCGCTGCCGAGCGCGGGCACAGTGTGACCTTATTTGATGCGGCCAGTGAAATTGGCGGCCAGTTTAATTTAGCCAAGCAGGTGCCTGGCAAAGAAGAGTTCTATGAAACCCTGCGTTACTACAAGCGTATGTTAGAAATTTATAATGTTGAGCTCTGTCTAAATACTATGGTCTCCGCAGAACACCTCAAACAGAGGGACTTTGATCATGTGGTCGTCGCTACTGGCATTACCCCGCGAACCCCAGACATTGAAGGTATTAACCACCCCAGCGTGGTGAGTTATATTGATGTTATTCGCGGTAACTGTGAGGTTGGCAATCGCGTTGCCGTCATGGGTGCCGGTGGTATTGGCTTTGATGTATCAGAGCTCATTATGCACAGCGGTGTCTCTGGTGCGCTTGATCGAGACGTATTTGCTAAAGAGTGGGGCATCGACTTTGAAAATCATCCACGCGGCGGTGTAACCGGGGTTGTACCTCAGGTCGCTAAAGCGGACCGCCAGGTTTACTTACTGCAGCGCAAATCTAGTCCGGTGGGTCGTGGGTTAGGCAAAACCACGGGTTGGACGCACCGCATATCATTGGCTCAGCGTGGTGTAAAAATGCTCAACGGTCTGGAATACCACAAAATTGATGATCAAGGCTTACACATCAGCACGGACGGTATGCCATCGGTGCTCGAGGTCGACACCGTGATTGTGTGCGCCGGCCAGCTTCCCAAGCGAGGTTTGTTCGACCAAATTACTGCCATGGGAATGGACGCCAGTTTGATCGGCGGTGCTTTTGAAGCATCAGAATTGGATGCTAAGTCCGCGATTAACCAGGCTAGCTACCTAGCGGCAGCTATTTAGTAGTCAGTCCGAGATACTTGTGGCACCTAGCTTGAACTCAAAGAATCCTCTAAGACAGGCGTTCAGTTGTATGAGCCCTAATTGACAACCTGGAACCTCGTGTTATCTCAATAACATGACCGGCGGGACGCTTTTAAAGGCCCCTCGAAGTATTGACCCAATAAGTGCCATAACCTACAGTATCGACAAGCATTTAGTGTCCTTTATTTTCGGCACGACATTCATACCATAGGAGCGACCAAAGTGGATATTAAGTTTTCAGCAGAAGACGTTGCATTTCGTAATGAAGTTCGAGAGTTTTTTGCAACAGAATACAATGGCGACGCATCGACTCGTCTCGGCGCTAACGCAGCGGCAGACTACAAGAGCGATATTGTTGCCTGGCAAAAGAAGTTGCATGCAAAAGGCTGGATAGCACCAGGCTGGCCTAAAGAGTACGGCGGCACTGACTGGACCAGTACTCAAAAATTTATTTATGAGACTGAGCGTGGCCTAGCGGGTATTCCTGACGTTGTGCCTTTTGGTTTAAAAATGGTAGCACCGGTTATCTATACCTTTGGTACCGAAGAGCAAAAAGCACGCTTCTTACCGCGCATTCTTAGCAGTGATGACTGGTGGTGTCAGGGTTACTCAGAGCCTGGCGCGGGGTCAGACCTTGCAGCTTTGAGCACCTCTGCAGACTATGCTGGTGACAACTATATTGTTAACGGCCGTAAAATCTGGACCACCTTTGCGCAATACGCCGACTGGATTTTTTGTCTAGTAAGAACCTCCAAGGGCATTCGTCGCCAAGAGGGCATTAGCTTCCTTTTGATTGAGATGAACACCCCAGGCATTACCGTTAAACCAATTGTCACCATCGACGGTAAGCACAGCCTCAACGAAGTTTTGTTTGAAGATGTTGCGGTACCCACTGAAAACCTGATTGGTGAGCAGGACAAAGGCTGGACTTACGCCAAGGCATTGTTGGCCCATGAGCGTACCGGTATGGCTGAAGTCGCCGACTCCAAGCGTATGCTTGACGGTCTTAAGAAACGTGCGACCGCCGAGATTAACGGCGGCAAGCCAATGATCGAAGACCCGGTCTTCCAAATGCGTATGTCAGACATCGAAATGGAGCTTATGGCACTGGAATATACCGAACTGCGTGTATTTGCCTCCATGGCCTCCGGTGGCATGCCTGGACCTGAGTCGTCTCTGTTGAAAATTAAAGGTACTGAGATCAGTCAGGCGATTCACGAACTGCAACTGCAACTCGCAGCCAATTATGGCGGCGCGCTGTCTACCGACCTTAGCAGCGACGAACTGGGGCATGACTTTGCTGCCGAAGCGCGTGGCAAGTACATGTACGGTCGTGCGGCTACCATTTACGGTGGCTCTAACGAAGTGCAGCGCAACGTGATTGCCAAAGCCGTACTCGGCCTATAAAACGGCTTTTTTGGCCCTAAAAAGATTTCAGGAGTTACCCCATGAATTTTGAGTTTTCCGAAGAACAAACCATGATCAAAGACAGCGTTTCGCGTTTTGTTCGTGAGCAGTACGACTTTGACACACGCCGTGGCATTATCGAATCAGCTGATGGCATCAGNCGTGAGTTTTGGACAATGTTTGCCGAGNTAGGCTGGTTATCAGTGCCTTTCGCTGAAGAATATGGCGGTTTTGGTGGCAACGTGGTGGACATAGCGGCCGTGATGGAAGAAATGGGCAAAGGCATTGTGGTTGAGCCCTATGCCTCCACCGTCGTGGTGTTTGGTGGTCTGCTGTCTGCTTCAACTAATGCAGCACTAAAAGAGCAGGTCATTCCGAGTATTATTGAAGGGGACTGTCTAGGTTCCTTTGCCTACATGGAGCCTCAGTCACGCTACGAAATGAGTGACGTNTCCACGACGGCAACCGCCAGTGGGGACGGTTATATCTTAAACGGTGTCAAAACAGTCGTCGCTAATGGCGGCACAGCCAGCAAGTTTGTAGTCAGTGCACGTACTAGTGGNGAGCAATTTGACCACAGTGGGGTCAGCNTGTTTTTAGTTGACGCAACAGCGTCGGGCGTTGACGTAAAAGCCTATAAAATGATGGACGGACAGAGTGCTGCCACATTGACTCTAACCGATGTTGCGGTTGATCAGAGCCAATTGCTCAACACCGCGGGTGAGGGTATGAATCTCATCGACCAGGTCATGCCACAGATCTTAATTGGTTTGTCAGCAGAAGCCCTGGGTATTATGGCCACTCTGAACACATTGACCGTAGACTACTCCAAGACGCGTCAGCAGTTTGGCGCGCCGATTGGTTCATTCCAAGTGTTACAGCACCGCATGGTAGATACCTTTATGGCCTGTGAGCAGACCAAATCAATGCTCTATCGTGGGCTTTGTGAGTCAAAAAGTGTTGAAGAAGGCGAGATAGACGCACCGGCACTGGCCAAAACAGTTCACGCCCTTAAAGCAACAGTGGCCCGCTATGGCAAAACCATTGGCGAAGAAGCCATTCAGCTCCACGGGGGCATCGGCATGACTGATGAACTCAATATTGGTCACTATGTTAAGCGTCTGATGATGATTAATACTACCTTTGGTGATGGTGATTTCCATCAGAAGAAATTTAATCAACTGAGCTACTCCATTTAACTATGGACGCAGTTAGCGCTGTGTTCATCGCCATAGCGCTAATTGCTTTAACCGTTGTTNTTTTTTGGTTACAGCGGGATAAAAACGCCCAATATGACCTCCCTATAGGGGAGGTCTTTTATGCACCTCCCGATTCCAAAACACGGGTCGCCAGTACAACGGCGTTAAAGGGCATCTACAGGCAACTTAAGAACGCCTCTAAATCCCGTCGGTCAAAGCCGTTAAAAAGGCGCATAGACCATTTGCGTGCGGTTATGGACCAGCTGCGAACCCACATACCCCTCGTCAGCGCCATATCGCCAACAAATGCCGGTGGTGTGCCTGCAGAGTGGGTCATTGCGCCAGGTGCGGACCCAAGTCGACGGTTACTGTATATTCATGGCGGCGGTTTTGTGGCCGGCAGTCCTACCAGCCATAGAATCATTACTAGCAAGCTCTCTGAAATCACTAACAGCGCAGTACTGGCCGTTGACTATCGTTTATCGCCAGAGCACAAGCGTGAAGCCTGCATAGAAGACTGCCGTAGCGCCTATGATTGGCTGCTGGTAAACGGGCCAAAAGAAGAATCAACTGCCAGCGCAGTTTATGTGGCCGGAGACTCTGCCGGTGGCAACCTCGCTTTGTCGCTCTTGGCTTGGACTCGTGATACCCAGCGGCGGGCACCCAATGCTGCGGTGGCGCTATCTCCAGTGACTGACATGCGCATGGTCAATCCGAGTATCAAAGCCAATCTCAACACCGATATCATGCTTAAGCCCATGGCCAGAAAACTTGCTAAAATGCCCCGCTGGCTAATGGTCACTGCGGGTGTCTTTATAGTGCCTTACAAAGCGACTGACCCCGTTATTTCACCGCTATTGGGCAAATTACATGACTTACCGCCACTACTCATTCAGGCCAGCGACTGCGAAATTTTGTTAGATGACGGTCGCCGTTACGCCAACAAAGCGCGGGCTGCGGGTTCTAATGTAACGCTGCAACTGTGGTCGGGCATGCCCCATGTGTGGCAGATTTTTCACCCGGAACTACAGGCCGCACAGGACGCTTTTGACCAGATAGAGCAGTTTATCGCCCGCTATCCCTAGTTCAGGGAAGCTAAGCGCTGCATTCAATTCTACGATTTATTAAGGAGCACACTCATGCTAAAAGTTCATTTTGTCGCAGGTACCAGAGCTGGAAGGATAGTCTGGTTATTGGAAGAGTTAGGCCTAGAGTATGAGGTTAATAGCATGCCTTTTACCAAGGACGGCTTAAAATCAAGCGAGCATAGGGCACGACATGCCTTGGGCCGAGTGCCTGTGCTGGAGGATGGCGATATCTCTATTTTTGAATCAGGCGCTATTGTCGAGTACGTGCTGGAACGCCACAAAAATGGGGGTTTAAAGCCGGCCGTTCAGTCGTCTGAGTTCCCAGCCTACCTGCAGTGGTTCCATTATTGTGAAGGCATGGTGATGCCACCCATGAATCAAATAGTAGTACAAAAGTTTTTATTGCCACCGGAGCGTCGTGACCCCAATGCCTTGCGGCAAGCTGAAAATTTATTGACTAAGTCCTTGGTACCAATCAACGACACCTTAGCAGGCAAGGACTATCTCATTGGTGATTTTTCAGCGGCAGACATCATGCTCGGGCATGCCTGTTTTATGGCTAATAGAAATGGTTGTGTTACCGACGACATGCCTAATATCAAGGCCTATATTGCCAACATAGAGGCTCGGTCAGCGTTTCAAAAAGCCATTAACACGCAATAATAGGCCTGAATGTCAGTATTCTGACAGCGATGTTTGTTTGGGTGGCGGGGAAGGTTGATTAGTCTAGTTAATCACTGACATCAGTAATTCTACGCTCGCACAATCCGCAATCATGGGGGCAATCTCACTGGTGTGGAAGCCGGTCTTTTTGGTGATATTAGATTGGTGGTTAACCAACGTGCTGCCAGTAATACCTAAGTGACTGGCGGTTTCTTTGGTATTTCTTAGTCTAAACAGCACTTTGACTACATCTAACTCCCGGTTGGTTAACAGCGGTTTCATACCAACCACGCGGTGCTCGATTAATAAGTCATCAATGTCAGCTTGGCAGTTCTCATCAGTGCTAAACAGGTAGTAGGCAGTAGCTCCATTTGCCATTAGGTTCTGATGCTTTTTTTTCTGGGGCCTTGGTCTTGTCTGTGATATTGATCTGGATACTTTGCTCAAGAGTGCGCGGTATAAAATCACCAAAGGCATCACAACAACTCCAAGTGGTGATATTAACTAATGATCCACTTTTAAATTTTCGAATAAAAATCATTTTTAACGTCCCTTTTTTTCACCAGTTTATGCGAATTATAATAAATAGAAAGTAGATGGCATTAGTGAGAATTTAGGACAGTCTATAGTGCTATGCTGCAATTTCATCAAATTAGCTTAACATTATCGAGGGCCAGAAAATTCAGCTGCAGAGTCCTTATAATCAAGATTAAAACTAACAGAGGCGAGAGATTAACTGGATGAAACACGATAATAGCGCCTAGCATTACTTAAGTTGCAAACCTATGTTAGCAGCAATAAAGTACCATAAATAATTAAGGTTTAATTGCTATATTATTTGATTATGAATATAGTTTACCATCTATGCATAGGGTAGGTTTTAAAAGTCCAACACGCAAAATTTGGGCTTTACAACTTTTAAAAGGAGAAGACTGTCAAGGACGATACTATCACTTTAATAGGCATAGACACCGCACTTATTGTCCAAGTGCAGCAATTCTGCACTCTAAGGTTAAACCACCATGCGTTTCTAGATCGGTTATAAGAAAGCCCCTTGCTAACTTACTCAAGGGACTCTACCTTTATCGCTGTTTAACGGCTTTATTCCGCCGGAAGGGTGGGTCTGGCTGTAATGTAAATCCATTTGATTTTACCGTCTTCTAACAACACATCAAACACCTCTTGGCTGTTCACTTCTTTGCCATCAACCACATCTTTAACCGCCCATTCTGTGGTAATCCACTCTTGCAGTTGGCCGTCTTCGTCGATGAAGTTATTGGCAATCGAGTACATATGGGTCCACTGAGGGTCAGAGGTGGCAAACCACTCGGCGAGGAAGGCAGCCTGTGCGTCTGAGCCGTCGATTACTTGGCCGTTGGGTGCCCAGCCCATAAACTCATCGGCATTAGCTGCACGAATAGCCTTTAGGTCGCGTGCTGTATGGGCCGCAATGTAGTCTTCCCAGATTTTAATATTATCTAGAGAGCCAGCATATAAGGGCTTTTTAACACCTTCAGTGGTGTCATAACCAATAATGGTTTTGCCTTTATGACTCCCATCTTCGTGATGCGCAGCAAACGACAGCTGAGCCAGTAGTAATAGGGTAAAGCTAAGCAGTATTTTATTCATGGTGACGTCCTGTAATGTTGAGTCGTTCAAAACAGTGGGAAAGCCCACAATAGTTATATAAGCATACCCCCCTTAGCCTAGCCTAGTTTTGCCTAGGACACCATGCAGGCCGTTTGATAGGCGCCTAGCCTCAACAAAATAGACCTCAACAGTAGAGTTAGCGCTCAATCGATTCGTTTATACACAATGACTGATCTAGCTGCCAACTAATAAAATCAAGGTGCATTTTACCCTGTAATATCCTCGGTCTATTCTGTGTTAGGTAAACGAACTGGTTCGCCGTAAAAAAAATTAACGTCCATACGCTATCTCGTTCGCAGATTGACAGTTCATGTATGATATTGCTTAAATAAAACGACGATAACAGGCAGTTATTAAAACCTCACTCACTCGGGCTCTCTAAGCAATGGCAATAGTAGATAAAGCAAAATATCCTGGAATTGATGAGCCGATTGCTGATGCTGCAACCGAGGTAGTAGGGCCATTAAATGAAACTACCCAAGAACTCAGTAATTATCTATGGCACCTGGTAGCTAATAACCTTCCTAGAGATTTAACGTGGCAATTTTTGAGTGTCACTGTCGTACTTGCCATCGGCATTTGGCTGGTTAGACAGGGACGCGGCTCTCGTGGCGCTGATGGCAGAGAGCGGCCCGCATCATTATTGAAATTTTTGTTCCCTAAAGACATCTATACCCACATTTCAGCTCGAGTAGATATCTGGTTATGGATCACCGAGAGAGTATTAAGACCACTTTGGTTTGTCGGACTAATGGCGACAGTAGGGCCAAGTGCCGAATCAGCGATGATTGCCAGTCTGAATGGAATTATTGGGGCCTCGCCAGGCTTAGAAATCAATTATGGCTGGATGCTCCTGTATAGCTTAGTCACTCTGCTTTGTTATGATTTTATTTTCTTTCTGATTCACTACACCATGCACAGAGTTCCTGCACTTTGGGCCATTCATAAAGTCCATCATTCAGCGGAAGTTTTAACACCGCTCACCCGGTACCGAGAGCACTTTTTGTCAGGGCCCATCTGGGCAACGGGAAGCGCCCTCAGTTACGGCCTGGTTGGTGGGCTATTCGCATGGCTCTTCAGCGGAAATATAGTTGCAGCAACGCTGTTTAATATAGGGTTCTTTTCATTACTGTTCGGCTTTAATGGCTCTTTCCGCCATTATCATGTGCAATTTAATTACCCACGCTGGCTTTCGCTGTGGCTACATAGCCCTGCGATGCACCACATACATCATAGTTACTTAGAACCCCACTGGGACAAAAACTTTGCGGCTATCACGAGCATTTGGGATAGGCTATTTGGAACGCTCTATATACCCATCAAGGATGAATATACCCCCTGGGGTATTGGGCCCAAAACACAATCAGAACACCGTACCTATTGGCAAAACACCATGGGTCCTTTTTATGCCTGGTACAAAATGCTTCGGAAGGGCGAATCCCCTCAAGCGGGAGCGGTTAGTGCTGGGGATCAGGACGGTTAGCTGCTTCTTTTTCTTGCTTTCTGGCCTACGTCAAACATGACACTATGATTTGCGCAGGGAGTGCCACAATACCCCTAGTTTTTCTCAGGACACCACGCAGCCTGTCTGCTGGGTTTTTATTTCATCTCAGTAGTATCAATAATCAAATTTACAACCGCTAAAATCAAAAAGGCCAGTGCCAGCCGGGCATAGTTCGCCCTCGGTCTTAACCAAGAATACGAGCGCAGCTACACCCAATCCTCTTGTCTAAACGCCTTTAAGGTTCGGGAAAATATCATCATTTCATCAGGTGTGCCCAAAGATATGCGGTTCCAATGATTATCTAGCGTCATTTTTCTGCCGACACGCACACCGTTTTGCTGCATATGCCGGGCATAGTCAGCCAATGGCTTGCCTATTCTGTGTAAAACAAAATTGGTGTCACTGGGTATATGTGCTAATTCCAGTTCATTTAGGGTGTCGACTAATATGGTTTTAGATAACTGATTGTACTCAATGCTCTTTTTATAAAACGGCTTATCATCAAGTGTCGCAGATGCGGCCGCTATGGCCGCCGCACTGAGATTAAACCCTGCGGCAAAAGGCTTTATTTTAAGGGATGTCTTTTCAGTAGCAATGCCGTAACCCATGCGCATGCCAGCCATGCCATGCACTTTAGAAAACGTACGGGTGATGACCACATTGTCTTTGCCTTGGTTAATGAGTGCTAATCCACTTTTATAGCGGGCATTGGCTTGGGCGTAGTCAAAATAGGCCTCGTCGAGCAAAAACAAATGGGTCTCCGGAGCATTGTTTATCCAGTCAAATAGGGTAGCGAAATCAACAATATTGCCAGTGGGGTTGTTAGGGTTACAAATGTTAATTAACACTGCGCCAGTTTGTGCCATGGCCTGTTTTTTTAAGGCAGCAATATTCACCTCAAAGTTTTGCTCAACGGGTACTTGAATAACCTTCAGATTTTCTGCTTTACAGTAACCGTTGAGGTCACCAAAGGTAGGGGAGGGTTCAACCATGGTGGCATTGTTTTGAGCGGCATAAGTAGCAATGGCCTGTAATACTTCCGTTGAACCGTTACCAAAGATTATCTGTTCAGGCTTAACGTTATGAAGGTCTGCCAATTTAACTTTAAATTCATCAACCGACGCGTCTGGGTAGCGGTTGCCACAACGTTCAATGGCAGTTTTTGCCGCTGATAAGGCCTTGGGCGACATGCCAAGAGAGTTTTCATTCCAATGTAACAGCAGTGGCGTAGCGTTTTGGCGAAAGGGTAAGGTAGCTGAGCTATTGGCGAATACGAGTGGCGTATTATAGGCCAGGCCAAGCCAAGTGACGCTTAAGCCCAATTGTTGTATGAATTGTCTACGAGAAGGTTGCGTACCCAAAGGTTTCACTGTTTGTTCTCCTTTTTTTTAATGGCAATAACTTTAAAGGGGTTTTCGCAGAAAAGAAACGATAGGAGGAATTACGTGTTGTCGAATTATATGCAAAGTGATGAGAAAAAGCGTTGCCCATGTCAATTTTTTACCTTTGACGCCAACCACGGCGACGAAACTGGTTTAAATTGGTTATCGTTACCTGTAAGTAGCTAAATACTCAAATCCATTAGGTTGTAGTTCTTGAGTGAGGCCATGGCCGTGTCGTTCCAAATAGGTTGCTCTTGCACCTCAGCATCAGGTGCATATTGGTATGGCACTTCATCGGGGAAGCGCTGTTTTCTGGCTGCTATTGCTAGGCCAATGAGTCGCGAACGCTCTCTGATGAAGTCCTCATCAAAGGTGACCGCTTCGGCGTGAATGCCAGCGCCATGCACATTCAATACTGATGCGCGACGGAGGAAGCCAAAGTTGGCGCTTACCCGCGTTTCAAACCCGGTATTGGCAAACGAGCCATGCACCAGTTGACGGTTGTTAATGACCACATCACCTGGGTTACAGATAATAGGAACGGCACCGGGCAATCGCTCAGTGCCGGCGTCTTTAACCAATTGAACAATATTCGCGCGACCCTGTTTGTGTGTGCCAGGTAGAACCCAAACCCCGTTCACTGCAGTACTGCCATAGATCTGGCCCATAAAGTTGAAGCCGTGAATGTCTTGATCAAAATTAGGGTTGTCCCAGTGGGTGTCACCATCTTGGTGCCAGGACACGGCAGCGCCGAGGCCTGCATCTTTAATAAACAGGCCCTCATGAAAAGGCGCAAAGTCAATGCCATTAACGGCTTCTGCCATCTTTAATAGTCCAGGATGAGCATATGTGATTAGACAGGCTTTAGAAAACTGTAGCGAGCCGCCAAGATACACAGGAGTTGCCTGTGGGGAATCTGCACTAGGTGTGGGTTCAAATAACTTAACTTGGTGGCGGCCATTGGCTATTTGTGTGCCACCCAAGGGGTCTGACAGGGGCTTGGCCCATTGCAGAGTAAAGCCGGTGGTGTCTGCTCCTAGCGCCGGCCGACCTTTGGCGTCAGTGGGGGCGCCCATTTCAGTGGGGAAATTCTCGCGTATGGCGTCAAGGTCGCTGGCCAGGTCGTTAACTTCTTCTGCACTTAGGGCATTTTCAAAGATGTAAAAGCCGTAGGTTGAGTAGGCTTCAAGAATATCGCTGTGAATATCGCCATTGTCGTTAAACTGCAGTGGCCCGCGGTTATTTAGCGCTAGGGCACGCTTTTGTCCCTCAATAAGATACTCTCGAACCGCATCTGCGTCATCGCCGTAGTAGGCTGCGCAGGCTTCTATGGATTGGCTAATGTCTTGCATAATGTTCCCTTCTCTATGGCTGGAGTAATGTCCATTAGTTTAGATTAGTATTAGCGGCAAAGCGCCATCGCGCTCTCAGAATGTTACATTTTTATTGTTCTGCGTTTCGAGTATATTTGTAATTGTGTGTTGGTTCAAATGTGGACACTACTGAGTTGTGAGAAGCATTAAGTACCAGTTTACTAGTAACCCTGACGTCAAGATGGGGAAGACGATTGTGCCTATTTCAGTAGCTTGCGTGTGTTGATAGCGCAGTCTTTAGCTAGGATATTTATTTCTATACTCTTATTTTAAAGAAGGATAGTTCAGTATCGAGATCTTTAGGTCGATAAAAATAATGGCTAGCTATACCAATTAAAATTCGTTTGTACTACACTCTCGGCCGCACCGATTTGTTCCAGATTGCGGGGTGCTTTATAAATACCAGCTAAACCGGACGGTCGATTAACCTCGACTCAACAACCCGATTTAGCACTGCTGGATCGGGTTTTTTGTGTTTTATAGGTTGGCTTTCCTTAAAAGCTGGGCATTTGATAACCAGATTGTGCGCCCGTCTAACGCAAAGCACTAAAGAGGATAAGTCCATGACCGATCGAGAAAAGACCAGCTATCGCCTGGTATGTGCCAATAGACTCCACCCAGTAACTCAGAGCGCACTATCGCGTTTAAAGGCTCACCAGCATCGCATGGCACTGTGCCAGCGATATTTTTGTTGGGCCTTAGTTGAGGCTGCAAATCATCCCTAATTACAAAACGGGTAATCCGTAAAAAGACGCCTATGTTTTGTCGTATTGCGATACATTTTTGTCGGCAATTTAGAAGCATATTTGTATTTATGCGATCACACTGCGCGAAAATCATACCACGAATATTTAGAGTAAAATTTATGTCACAAGACCATGAAATTGATACCTCTGCAGCGCCTGATTTTGACGCTGTATTGCCCACCATGATAGTCGCTGCCAACGATTCACCCAAGCCTTTTGGCTTTGGCACACAGATTCGAAAGTCAGCCTATTTTGATGCTACTGTGCGCTGGGGGGCTACCGCCTTTTCGGTGTACAACCATATGTATATTCCCCGCGATTTTGGCGACCCACAGCAAAACTTTTGGAACCTAGTTAACGCAGCGACACTGAGCGATGTTGCAGTAGAGCGTCAGGTTGAAATAACTGGGCCTGATGCCGCCACCTTCGTGCAGATGCTAACGCCACGGAATCTATCTACCTGCGCGGTGGGTCAGTGCAAATATGTACTCATTACCAATGCAGAGGGTGGTGTCCTTAATGACCCAATACTGCTGCGCTTGGCCGAGAATCACTTTTGGTTGTCCCTTGCTGATAGTGACATTCTATTGTGGGCACAGGGTTTGGCGTTTAATTCTGGTTTAGATGTACAGATTTGTGAGCCCGACGTGTCGCCACTGCAACTGCAGGGCCCTCGCTCGGGTGAGATTATGCAGTCAGTATTTGGCGATAAGATTAATGAGCTTCGCTACTACTGGTTTGCAGAATTTGAGTTGGACGGTATACCACTGATTATCTCCCGGACCGGTTGGTCTAGCGAGTTGGGCTACGAGCTCTATCTGCGCGATGGTAGCCGTGGTGATGAGTTATGGGAGCGATTAATGGCTGCTGGCGAGCACTATGGACTGCAGCCAGGGCATACTTCCAGCATTAGGCGTATCGAAGGCGGCATGTTGTCTTACCATGCCGATATGGACAGCCGCACAAATCCCTATGAATTGGGGTTAGGGCGCTTGGTTGATTTGGAGATGGATACCGATTTTATTGGTAAGGCAGCCCTAAAACAGATTGCAGCGGAAGGCATTCAGCGAAAGCAAGTAGGCATGGTGATTGATGGCGAACCTATCACTGGGTCTAACACAGAGTTTTGGCCTGTTATGAAGGGCATCAAGCAGGTGGGTGTGGTCACTTCTGCGGTTTACTCGCCGCGTCTGGATGCCAATATTGCACTGGTCATGGTGAGTATTGAATACAGCGAGTTGGGTACCAAAACTGAGATTGTCACCCCAATGGAGTGTCGCAGTGGTACAGTTGTTGAAAAGCCATTTTACGATCCTAAAAAGAGCTTGGCAGGATTAAAGAGCGCATAACTGATTAGTAGAGGTGTCACTATTAACCACGATCAATATCCAGACGAATATCTGAAGCAGATACTCACCGAGGTAAACAGCATTGCCTTGGTGGGTGCTAGCCCTCGGTCTGAGCGTGACAGTTATATCTGCATGCAGGTGCTACTGGAACAGGGGTATCAGATAATACCGGTGAACCCGGGTGAGGCCGGCAATACTATTTTGGGTCAGCGCTGCTATGGGTCGTTGGCTGATATTGAGCAGCCGGTGGATATGGTGGATGTTTTTCGTTCCTCTGAGGCAGCCTTGGGGGTTACCGAAGAAGCTATAGCGATAGGTGTCAAGGTGGTGTGGATGCAGCTCCACATTGTTAATCTGCAGGCAGCGCAGATGGCGGAAGCGGCGGGAATAAAAGTTGTGATGGACCGCTGTCCAAAGTTAGAATTACAAAAGCCTTATTGGACCGGTGTAGCCAACTAGTCCGAGTGAAAGACTCTAGATTTGGAGATCCATTAGTGACAGATAAAGCAGACACCCCGATTTTACTCAGCGATTATGCCAATGGCGTTTTGCGACTTACGCTTAACGATGATAAGCGTCGCAACGCTCTATCTCGCACTATGTTGGCAGCCCTTTCCAGTGCCTTCACAGCGGCCGCAGAGGACCCTCAAGTCCGGGTTATCGTATTGGCTGGCAACGGGCCGGTATTTTGTTCGGGGCATGACTTAAAAGAAATGACTGCAGCACGCGCAGAAGCAGATAAGGGTGAGGCCGCATTTGAGCGTCTATTTGCCGCCTGCGCCGCGGTGATGCAGTTAATTGTTAACAACCCAGTGCCGGTTATTGCTGAGATTGCCGGAGTGGCCACCGCCGCGGGTTGTCAGTTAATGGCCAGCTGTGATCTGGCTATGGCGGCAAACAGCGCAAAATTTGCCACTCCAGGTGTTAATCTCGGGTTATTTTGCTCAACCCCCATGGTTGCATTGTCGCGCAATGTTAGCCGCAAACACGCTATGGAGATGCTGCTTAGTGGCGATATGATCGATAGTGATCGGGCCCAGCAAATAGGCTTAATCAACAATGCCTTTGATGGGGATGAGTTGACCGACCAGACCATGGCATTGGCCAATAAAATTGCCAGCAAGTCGAGTATGACGGTGGCGGTTGGCAAGCGTGCCTTTTATGCGCAGGCAGAGATGCCTCTGGCAGAGGCCTATGCTTATACCTCGCAGGTTATGACTGATAATATGTTAACCGCTGACGCCGAGGAGGGTATTGACGCCTTTTTAGGCAAACGCTCACCGCAGTGGAATGATCAATAATTTCTTATGTCAACTATGTACAACAATGATCTCGAACAAAACCCCGCCAATCATCAGCCGCTGAGCCCGCTGCCGTTTTTAGAACGTGCGGCCAGTGTATTTCCCGATCATGTGGCTATTATCTACGGTGATGTAAGAATTAGTTATGCTGAGTTTTATGCTCGCTGTCGCCGTTTTGCCTCGGTACTAGCCCGTCGCGGTATTGGCCACGGTGACACGGTCTCAGTAATGCTCGCTAATACACCAGTCATGTTAGAAGCCCACTATGCCGTACCTATGTGTGGGGCGGTATTGCACTCTATGAATACGCGCTTGGACCCCAGTACTATTGCTTTCCAGTTAGATCATGGTGAGAGCAAGGTGTTAATTGCCGATACTGGTTTTTCCACCACGATGGAGGAGGCACTTACCCTAGCCACGGTAGCGCCATGGGTGATTGACTATGAGGATCTTGTTGTTCCACAGCCGGGTAAACGTCTAGGGGATGAGGATTACAATGCCCTCGTTGACTCTGGTGACGCTAATTATGAATGGATGATGCCTCTGGACGAATGGGACGCGATTGCCCTCAATTACACCTCCGGAACCACAGGTGACCCCAAAGGGGTTGTCTATCACCATCGTGGGGCAACTCTGATATCTCAAGGTAATGCAATTACCGCGTCTATTGGCAAACACCCGGTATATTTATGGACGCTACCCATGTTTCATTGCAATGGCTGGTGTTTCCCGTGGACGATATCAGCCATGACCGGCACCCATGTTTGTTTGCGTGAGGTGCGGGCCGACGCTATTTGGGCGGCACTGGAAGATCATGATGTGACACACCTGTGTGGCGCGCCAGTGGTGATGTCGACCATTTTAGCGGCCGATCCAGCGGACAAGCGTAAATTAGCCAATAGCATAGACTTTTTTACCGCAGCAGCACCGCCACCTGAATCAGTGCTGTCGGCCATGGGCGAGGCTGGGTTTCATGTGACGCATCTTTATGGTTTGACTGAGGTTTATGGCCCTGCGGTGGTTAATGACTGGCATGCGGAGTGGAGTGATTTACCGGTTACCGAACAGGCCTCTCTAAAAGCCCGTCAGGGGGTTCGTTACCACGCGCTTGAAGGTTTAGATGTTCTAGACCCAGACACCATGCAACCGGTGCCTCGCGACGGGGAAACCCTTGGGGAAGTGATGTTTCGTGGCAACGTAGTGATGAAAGGCTATTTAAAAAACCCGATTGCCAATAATGATGCCTTTGCTGGCGGTTGGTTTCACTCGGGTGATCTTGGGGTGGTGGATGCTGACGGCTATATTCAGTTAAAAGATCGCTCTAAAGACATTATTATTTCCGGCGGTGAAAATATTTCATCCATCGAAATAGAAGAGGTGCTTCACAAGCATGCTGAGGTAGTCTCGGCGGCTGTGGTGGCCATGCCGCATGCGAAATGGGGTGAGACACCCTGTGCCTTTGTTGAGTTAGCCGATAACGCGGGGCTAACCGCAGATGATTTAACCCTTTGGTGCAAACAGCATTTGGCCAGTTTTAAAGTGCCCAAGCGGTTTGTTTTTCAAGCGATTGTCAAAACATCCACAGGCAAAGTGCAAAAGTTTCCGTTGCGCCAACAGGCAATGGCTCTAGCTGCCGATTAACGAGCATCACCACGCCTGAGAACATTGAGGTTGGCGTTATGCTTTTTGCGATCTATTTGGTAATAAGAAATACATAGAATCATCAACATCCACACGGTGACAACAGTGGGCACATAGAGTGTACCCAAGCGGAATAGGGCATCTGGTGGCACATCATTGGGGGTCACGCCGACTGGGAAACTGACAATGGTTAATATGGTGGTGGCCATGACTACCCCAAAGCCTTGCACAAACTTTTTAACAAAAGTCATTGAAGCGAAAAATACCCCTTCAGAGCGCCGACCCGTGTTCACTTCGCTGAGCTCGACCAAATCGGCAATCATCGATGTTGCCAGAGTTTGGTAGGCGATAATTAAACTCACATCGACAACAGTAATGACTAAGATCAACGGAAATAGCAGTGGATCTCCATTTTCGGGCATCAGCCCAAGCAGCCGCAATGCAATGGTTGCTGGCAAAATGGTAAAGGCCAGAAGACCGACAATAATGGCCGCGCGCTTTTTACCAAACCGTCTAGAAATAACAGGCGAGATGATCAAGGCAATAATGGCCGAGAGCACCACTGACAGTGAAATTTTCCCCAGCTGAACGGTGGAAAAACCCCAGAAAAATGAGTTGATGTAGTGTGAGAGTCCAGTAGCCACACCGGTACCAATTGCGCCAAACAAAGCGGCGGCAAAAAGTGCGGCAAACGAGCGATTCCAGAGGGTTTCGAAGATCTCCCTGTAGATGCGCGACAGAGATAGTTTGGTCTTGGCTGGTGGGGCCTTAAGATTGGGAATAAAGCTATGAGTGCCCATAGAGGACACCATGATGGCGACAAAAATCACGATTGATGCAATCAGTCCCATCTGCCCAAAGCCTTGAAGGTTAAATAGCCCATTACTAATGGTTTCGGTGGGTACTAATAAATAAGTCAGGGCGTAGAAGCCCATCAGCGTGCCGCCAGCCCAGCCGAAGAAGAACCGATAACTCAAGATACTGGTGCGTTCATCGTAGTCGTCGGTCATTTCAGCAACGAGTGCAGAGTTGGGAATCTCATAGAGAGTAACCATGGTGCGAACTGTAATAGCCAGCACTAAAATATAGGGGAATAGATCATTGCCGCTCAAGCTGGCTGGAGGGTTCCAAACAAAAAAGTAGGCCACTGCTACCGGAATAGCGGCGGCATACATGAACGGATGTCTGCGACCCCATCGATGGTGCGTGTTATCGGAGAAATAGCCAATGAGCGGGTCGCTAAAGGCATCGACCATCAGGGAGATTAACAGCGCTAAGCCCACAAGGTAAGCATCGACGCCCATGACCTGGCTATAAAACAGCAGAAAAAAGTAATCAAAGCCATTGCCCTTGATGCCAAAGGCTACCGAGCCAAATCCATAGGCAATTTTGTTGAGGGGTGATACCTTCAGTGCGCTCATGCTCAATGCCTGTTCAGTCAATACTATCCAAAGCCCTTAACCAATATAGAGTTGGCCGTGCTACCGGCATCGTGATGCTTAGCTATCGCTTGGTACTCACCAGAGGTCATCCACGCTAGTGCACTTTTCTCTGTGGGAAATTCGATAATAACCGACCGTGTATCCTGCCATTCTCTCATTAGTAGCATGGAGTCTTCGTCAACACTAAGCATCTTGCCATCAAATTTTGTGAACACCTCTGCAAAGCCACTCTCGGACTGATCCTATGGACTGCTCACGTTTGCAGATGTTGGTTGATTATCTCAACCAACATGTCAATGGAGCCTTCGCCATAGCCTCGTGCTTGGTAGGAGATCTTGCCATCTTTGCCTATGATAATGAGATGAGGGATAGCGTCCACGCCATACTTTTTACCTATGCTGTTTTTCTTATCATGAGTTAAAGTGATGGGCGAGTCAGTGAAGGCTTTTTTTATTAGACGAAATTTCCGTTTGCTTTCTTTATAGTTTACCGCAACTACTTTAATTACGTCTGGTCCCAGGCGGCGCTGAAGGCGCTCTAGCACGGGGAGTTCTTTTAGGCACGGAGGGCACCAGGTAGCCCAAAAAGTTACAACAACAATTTTACCCTTGTGGTCCCTTACCCATACTTTCTTTCCGTTTGAATCGTAGCCGAGATAATCAGGCGGTGTGTCGCCTTTGTTTAACTTGAAAGAGTCAGCAAATGACTGAACAGGTGCAATTAAAAACATTACATAAAAGAAACTTGTTAAGAAAATTCTCATGTGCAGCCGTCCTTGTAATTGCTGGGTGAGTGCGGTGATATCGCTATTTTTTTACTATATCACAATCAAAACTAACTCTTTTATCTCTCATGCACCTCGGTCTCCAAAAATACGGTTGGGCTCAAACAATCTAGCTGCGATTTTCTTAGCCGATAAATTTAGTCTAAAAGTAAGGCGGCTAATATTTTTCGATGATGTTGAGGGTCGCCGTATTGATGTTGTGACCACTGCGCTCGGCGAATGTACAGCATGGCATCGCAGTCATAGGTAAAACCCATTCCGCCATGAAACTGTACAGAACGATCACCGGCAAAAGACAGTGCTTCTGCGGCTTGCACCTTGGCCATTCTACAGGCAATCTCAGTATCTTTATCCAGCTGGCCATCACCGATGAGGGTGGCTGCGTGGTAGCTAAAGGTTCTCGCTGAATCCATTTGAATAAGCATTTCTACCGTCGGGTGCTTAAGCGACTGATAAGAGCCGATAAGACGGCCAAATTGCTTACGCGTTGTCAGGTAGTCAACCACAGTGTCAAGTGCTGCAGCGGCGCAGCCAGTGGCCTCTGCGGCGATTAATAGGGCGCCAATAAGCCTAACATCCGGCAGTGCTTCAGCGCCCTTGGTAAGTAGGGCCTCTGCAGAGACTGTCACTCCACTAAAATCTACGTTAGCGGCGCGTTTGGTCTCATCAACCAGTGTTTTGTTACTGATTGCGTCGCTGGCTAGCTGAGCGGCCTCAACCACTACGAGCTTCAGATCACCCTCATACTTAGCCAGCACTAGGAAAAAGTCAGCCACCGCGGCATCATTGACCAATAACTTTTTGCCTCGTAGCTCAAAGCTATCGCCCTTAGCGGTGAGTGTGCAGCGGGTCCCAGTGGCTCCCCAATCTTCATTGTCTAACAACGCCATAGTACCAATCGAACCTTCAGCCATGCGGGGCAGCCATTTGGCCTGCTGGATAGCGTTTCCACCGCGGATAATGGCCTGTGCGGTAATAGTTGACGATATGAAAGGGGTGCTCAAAATATGTCGACCCATACTTTCAACCAGCGGAATGGTGGCACCAATGCCCATTTCAGAGCCGCCATGTTCCTCAGGTAGGGCCAATCCGGTCCAACCAAGCGCGACCATTTGGCTCCACACTTCAGGGTTGAATCCAGTGTCGCTCTTAAGTAGGGCGCGCACAGCGCTATTATCGGAGTTGTCTCGGCAGAAGGCGTTGGCACTGTCCAGGATCATCGCTTGTTCTTCACTGAACTCGATTGATAGATTTGCTGTTCTTGTCATGATGAGTTCCTCTAGTCCTTAGGTAGGCCGAGCACATGCTCGCCGACAATATTTGCTTGAATTTGGCTGGTGCCGCCGCCAATGGTGGTAGAGAAATTATTCATGTAGGCGCGCTGCCAAAAACCACCTTCAATCGCGTCTTCGTCCCCCACATACAGTGCGCTTGATGCACCTTGCAGGGT
>JGI24540J26637_10000304_pt1 | contig 20012 bp, 16 predicted proteins | sample NorSeaMetagenome_FD_26637 | JGI IMG/M metagenome (IMG submission 26637)
AAGAAGCTCCTGCCGAAGAAGTAGTTGCTGAAGAAGCTCCTGCTGAAGAAGTAGTTGCTGAAGAGGTAGTTGCTGAAGAAGCTACTCCTAAAATATCAACTGTTGAAAAATCATCTGCTCATATTTTAGAAGCATTTGAGTCAAAACAAATCAGAACAGATCTTCCTTCATTTAGACCTGGAGATACTGTTGTTGTATCAGTTAAAGTTAAGGAAGGCACTAGAACAAGACTTCAAGCATTTGAAGGTGTTGTAATGGGTGTTAAAAAAGGTGGTATCAATGCATCTTTTGTTGTCAGAAAAATTTCAAGTGGAATAGGTGTTGAAAGAACATTTCAAACTCATAGCCCTATGATTGATTCAGTCACTGTTAAAAGAAAAGGTGATGTAAGACAAGCAAAACTGTTCTATCTAAGAGAAAGATCAGGTAAGTCTGCAAGAATCAAAGAAAGACTAGAATAATCAAATGAAGAAATATCATGAAAAGGATACTGATCTAGTATCCTTTCTTGATTCTATGTTTATTGAAAAAGGCCTTTCTAAAAATACTGTAACATCCTACAAAAGTGATATTTTGGATGCTTTTAATTGGTCAATGCTAAATCATAAAGTTTCTTTAAAAAAGATTAAGAACTACGAGATAGAAGCATATATAAAATATTTATTTGATAAAAACTATAAAAGCACCACCGTTAATAGAAAAATTTCTTCCTTAAAAGCATTTTTTTTATTCTTATTAAAGAAGGGTCGAATTTCTGAAAACCCCTTAAGCGATCTGCCGTCGCCAAGACAAGAAAAAAGATTACCAGTATCAATTTCTGAAGATGATGTTGAAATACTCTTAAATTCTCCTAATCAAAATTCTTTTATTGGATGCAGAGACAGAGCAATGCTTGAACTCTTGTATGCAACTGGCATGAGAGTCAGTGAGTTAATTAATCTTAAGTTTTCTGATATTGATTTAACAAGATCAATTGTAAAAGTTTTAGGAAAAGGCTCTAAAGAAAGATTAATACCATTTGGGGAATCAGCGAATGAATACATTAGAATATATTTAGATAATAGATCTAAAAGATCTATAAGTAGATCAATTCAGTATATTTTTATAAGCACAAAGGGTTCTAAGATTACTCGTGAAGCATTCTGGCATAGAATTAAGCAATACTCAGCAAATATAGATATGAAGATAAGCATCTCACCTCATACACTTAGACATGCATTTGCAACCCATCTCTTAAATAGGGGAGCTGATCTTAGATCAGTTCAATTACTATTAGGGCATAGTGACTTATCAACTACTCAAATATATACTCACATTGCCAAACAAAGACTAAGTGATGCTTTAAAGAAGCATCATCCAAGAGGTTAGTTATGAACAAGTTTCTAAATATAATAATAATTTCTTTATTAAGCATGAATATCTATGCATTTGATGGAAAAGATGAAATTATTACAAAGCTGACAACAGTATTGCCGGNGGGGGCTAAGATTATTGATCTCACTAAAACTCCTGTTGCTGGCATTTATAAGCTTGATCTTGAAGAAATGCAGTCAGTTTATGTATCTTCTGATGGAGAATTTCTAATTATTGGTGAAATTTTTCAAATTACTAATCAAGGCTTGCTAAATGTTACTGAATTAGAAAGAGATGAAGAGAGAAAAAATATTATTTCATCATTAGATAATTCTGAATTAATTTCATTTCCAGCTGAGAATGAACTTTTTTCAGTAGTTGTTTTTACAGATATTGATTGTGGGTATTGTAGAAAGCTCCATAGTGAAATAAGTGAATATAATAATTTAGGAATCTCTGTAAATTATGCAGCATTCCCTAGATCAGGACTTCAATCTGAATCTTATTCAAAAATTGTTGGTGCCTGGTGCTCTGAAAAACCAGCTCAAACTTTGACCGGTTTAAAACAAGGTAGAGATATGAATTTATCTTATTGTGAGAATAATCCAGTAGAGAAGCATTATAGGATTGGGAGAAAAATTGGTGTTACAGGAACACCAGCAATAATTTCAAGTTCTGGACAATTAATACCTGGATATGTGCCTGCAAAAGACTTACTAAGTAGGCTTCAAGGTTAAATATGAAAGAAATAAAAGTAGGTATATGTGGTTGGGGTAATGTCGCAACTGGTCTTTACAAAGCAGTTAATGCTAATAAAAAAATTATAGAAAGAAATACAAACTTAGATATAAAAATAAATTTTATCGGGGCAAGAAGAGATAACCCAAATTGTGATCCTCAAGGAACATTGGTTTTAAGAGACATTTTTGATGTTGTTAGCCANGATGTTGATGTTGTTATAGAGCTTATTGGCGGAGTTNAAACTGCTAGAGAATTAATACTCGCAGCAATAAAAAACAAAAAACATGTAATTACAGCAAATAAAGCTGTAATTTTTAACCACGGTGATGAGCTCTTTAAAGCAGCAAGAGATAATAATGTGAAGATTTTATTCGAAGCTGCAGTTTGTGCAGGGACTCCAATAATTAAAGTTCTTCAAGAAGAGCTTGCAGGAAATAATATTTCCAAAATATCTGGAATGCTTAATGGAACAACAAATTTTATTTTAGCAGAAATGGAAAAAGGTGAAGATTTTGAACCTACTCTCAAGATTGCTCAAGAAAAAGGATATGCTGAGCCAGATCCATCTTTTGATATTGATGGGATAGATGCAGCTCATAAGATAGGAATATTGTCACATATTGCTCATGGAACTCCTCTTCCTCCTAAGGATTTTTATATCGAAGGAATTACACAAATAACAGGTGATGATTTTCAACATGCTAAAGAGTTAGGTTATGTAATTAAGCATTTGGCAGTAGCAAAACAAGATTTTAATACTGTTGAGCTTAGAGCGCATCCAGCCTTTATAAAAAATACCTCAATATTATCCTCTTTGCAGGGAGTAAGAAATGGTATAGAAATTGATACTGATCTCATAGGTAAAATACATATTACTGGTTCTGGCGCTGGGCAAGAATCGACAGCTTCTGGCTTAATTTCAGACATTATTCATCTAGCAGGGTCTAATAAAGATAATGCAGAAGAGATTTCTAAAAGCTCTAATGAGATTGAGATAGTTGAATTTAGTCAAATATCCTTTCAGCATTATTTCTATTTAGAAGTTGATGATAATCCAGGTGTTATGGCATTAATTACTTCATTGGTGGCCAGTCACAATATAGGAATTGAGACAATAATTCAAAAGGATGAATTGGCTGATAATCTAGTTCCGGTATTTTTCATCACAGATTTATGTGAGGAATTAAAAGCTAAAGAAATCTTAAATAAATTTAAAAATACAGACGTCATAAAAAAAGTTAAAAGAATTAGAGTTGAAGCAGATTAATGTTATTTCACAGCACAAGAGGTGGAGATAAAGATAGAACTTTTGAAGATATTTTAATGCAAGGATTAGCTTCCGATGGTGGCTTATTTATGCCAGATTTTTGGCCTCAAGTTGATCTTGAATCATTGGCAAACAAATCATCGTTTATAGATATCGCAAAAGAAATAGTTCCTTTATTCACATCTTCTTCATTTGATGATGAGGTTGTTTTAAGTATTTTAGATAATACCTGGCACGATTTTGCTCATGAAGATATTGCACCACTTAAACATCTTGATAATGACATGGCAGTTCTTGAACTTTTTCATGGACCAACAGCGGCTTTTAAAGATTTTGGACTTCAATTAGCTGCAGCATTTTTCAATGAAGTACTAACTAAAAATAATAAAACAGCTGTTGTTTTAGGAGCAACTTCAGGTGATACAGGTTCAGCAGCAATAGATGCATGTAAGAAATTTAAATCAATTAAGACTTTTATATTAATACCTGACGGTAATATGTCTGAAATACAAAGAAGACAAATGACTACAATTCATGAAGACAATGTTTTTACTTTGCGTATAAGCGGAACTTTTGATGACTGTCAAGATATTGTAAAAGAGGCTTTTCAAGACAGATCTTTTTTGAATGATGATCAGTACCTCTTAGCAGTAAATTCGATTAACTGGGTCAGAATAATTGGTCAAATTTGTTATTATTTTTATGCTTCGTGTAAATATACAAATTTTAATAAAGATATAAATTTTTCAGTACCTACTGGAAATTTTGGTAATGTATTTGCATGTTATGCAGCCCATAAAATGGGGCTACCTTTAAATAAAATAGTAGTATCAGTAAATGAAAATGATATTTTAAATAGATTTTTTATAAACAATGATTACTCAAAGCAAAAAGTAAATGAGACTGTATCTCCAAGTATGGATATAAGTGTTGCTAGTAATTTTGAAAGGCTAATATATGACTTTTATTGTGATAGAGATAGCGATCTTTGTAAGAATTTCTATTCAACATTTCCGGCTAAATCGATTAATTTACCTGCTGGTATGTGGGAAAAATCAAAGGACTTATTTTTAAGCTANGCAGTAGATAATTCTAAAACTATTGAAGCCATTCAGAATGTATATAAATCTCACAATTACCTTATTGATCCCCACACAGCAGTAGCTTTAGTTTCAGTTAACAAGCTAAATATGAATAAAGAGTACCCAACTTTAATATTATCTACAGCTCATCCTGCTAAATTTCCTAATTCTATTCAAGAAGCTGGCATATCAATTAAAGAAATGCCTAAAAGATTAAGTGATGTTTATGATAAAGAAGAAATATTCTATGAATTTTTAGCAGATAAAAATGCTATTTTTAATTTTATAGCTTCTAATAATTAATTATGGATTCCTCAGAACTTAAAAGCATTTTATTGGATCTTCAGTCAAGAATTGTAGAAATAAGAAATGGTATTTTTGATGTCACATCCAAAGAAAAGAGACTTAATGAAATTTCAGATCAGCTTTCAAAAGAAGAGGTTTGGAGCAATCTAGATTTATCTCAAAAGCTTAGCAAGGAAAAGGTTTCAATTGAAAAATCATTAACCTTTTTTCAATCAACTGAAATGCAGGTTAGTGACAATCTATCATTGCTTGAAATGGCTTTAGAAGAATCAGATCTTGAAACAATAAAAGAAATAGCAATTGATATATCAACACTTCAAAAAAGTGTCGAAGATCTAGAATTTAGTAGAATGTTCACAAATAAAATGGATCCCAATAATGCTTATATTGATATTCAATCAGGTTCAGGCGGAACTGAAGCTCAGGATTGGGCCGAAATGCTACTTAGAATGTATACCAAATGGGCTGAAAGCAGAGATTTTACTGTTCAAGTTACAGATCTTTCTCCAGGAGATGTCGCAGGAATAAAATCAGCCTCTCTTTTAGTTGAAGGTGAGTATGCCTATGGTTGGTTAAGAACAGAAACAGGCGTTCATAGATTAGTTAGAAAATCTCCATTTGATTCTGGTAATAGAAGACATACATCATTTGCATCAGTATTCATTTCTCCAGAAATAGATGAATCTATCGAGATTGAACTTAATAATTCAGATGTACGAATTGATACCTATAGAGCTTCTGGAGCAGGAGGACAACACGTTAACAAAACAGACTCTGCAGTAAGATTAACTCACGAACCTACTGGCATTGTTGCTCAATGTCAAAGTGATAGATCTCAACATAAAAATAAAGAAAATGCTTTTAAACAACTAAAATCTAAGCTTTACGAGTTAGAATTACAAAAACAAAAAGATGAACAACAGGTATTAGAGGACAGCAAGTCTGATATTGGATGGGGTAATCAGATTAGGTCTTATGTATTGGACCAATCAAGGATAAAAGATCTCAGAACTAATTTAGAATCAGGCAATACAACTGCAATACTAAATGGCGATCTTGATGATTTTATGAAAACAAGCCTTAAGGAAGGGGTATAAATGTCAGAAGAAAATATTGGTGGCGAAGAAGGTATCATTGAAGAAAGAAGAAAAAAACTTGAACTTCTAAGAGAGAAGAATCAAGCCTATCTTAATGATTTCTTTAAAGATCACTATGCTGCAAATTTATCACATGACTATGCTTCACTAAGTAAGGAAGACCTAGAAGAAAAAAATATAACTGATATTTCTGTGGCGGGTAGAGTTGTTCTTAAAAGAGTAATGGGTAATGCAAGCTTTGCGACCATAAGAGACTCAAGTGGAGATATTCAAATATACGTTAGTAAAAATACAGTAGATCAAGATATTTATGAAGATTTTAAGACATGGGATTTAGGAGATATTATTGGAGTTGAGGGCAAGTTATTTAAAACAAGAACTGATGAATTAACAATTGAAGCCTCCAAAGTTATTTTGTTAACTAAGTCCATCAGACCAATGCCAGATAAATTTAAAGGCTTAGCTGACATAGAAACAAGATATAGACAAAGATACTTAGATCTAATGAGTAATGAAGAGTCGAAAAAAGTATTTATGGATAGAACCAAGGTGGTTGAGTCCATGAGAAGCTCATTAAAAGATAGAGACTTTATAGAAGTAGAAACTCCGATGATGCATCCTATTCCNGGNGGAGCTGTAGCTAGACCATTTATAACTAATCATAATGCTTTAGATAGAGATTTATATTTAAGAATNGCTCCAGAGCTATATCTAAAAAGACTTTTAGTTGGTGGTTTTGAGAGAGTTTTTGAAATAAATAGAAGTTTTAGAAACGAGGGACTTTCAACCAAACATAATCCAGAATTCACAATGCTTGAATACTATGAGGCATATACATCTTTAGATAGGACTATATCGTTTACAGAAGACATGATCAAAAAAGCGGCTGAAGAAGTTAATAAATCCTTGCAACTCCAGTGGGGTGAAGATTCTATTGATGTTTCAAGCTTTAGAAAAGCAAATCTCTCTGATCTTGTCTTAGAAGAAAATCCAGAGTTAACAGAAAAGAGCTTGCAAGAAATGGGTGGGAAAAATCTTCTAGAGCTTTTTGAAGAAACAGTAGAAGCTAAGCTAATACAGCCAACTTTTGTAATAGGATACCCCGTAGAAGTTTCACCTTTATCAAGAAGAAATAATGATAATCCTGAGATAGCAGACAGATTTGAGCTATTTATAGGCGGTAAAGAAATAGCTAATGGTTTTTGTGAGCTAAATGATCCAGATGACCAAGCTGAACGTTTTAAAGATCAAGTTAAAGCAAAGGATGCTGGTGATAAAGAAGCTATGGCCTATGATGAAGATTACGTCATAGCATTGGAGCATGGCATGCCTCCAGCTGTTGGTGTTGGTATAGGCATAGATAGATTAGTTATGCTCATAACTAATCAAACATCTATTCGTGATGTTCTATTATTTCCTCAAATGAAGTCTTAATAGCTACTACCACCTAAACTTATCAAAATTCTCTGGATTAGCCCAACCTTTAGAATTATTCCAATCTCTTTTGTTATTATAAGTCTTTAGATTATAAGCAAAGAAAATTAAATCTTTATTTTCAAATTCTTTCTGAAAACCTAACTTTAATAGATCTGAATCAGTTATAAATTTATCTTTATGAGATTTAAAAATAATAATTTTTTGACTAAGAAGGTTTTTAATTATCCCAATGTCCGAAACATTAAATTCAACATCTTCACAAACAACATAAAGATCACTTTGTATATTTAGATTATTATCAATTTGGGGAAGTATAAAAAGCTGATCTAGATTCTTTTTTTCAAGAAATTTTACTAATTCAGACGAATCAGTAGCTGAAATTAAGCTAATAGATTTACAAGTTTCATCTTCAATGACATCAGATAGAAAACTTTGTATTATTTTATTTTGCGCACTGATCACAAAAGATGTTTTACAGCCTCTCTCTCAGATTCAAGCTCATCAATAGATATAGCAAATTTTGTTTTAGCAAATTCAGATAGAGTCATATCTCTTATAATTTCAACACTTCCATCTGCCATCGTCATTAACGGATAGCCGCAAATTAAGCCTTCTGGAACATCATAAGCACCATCACTTGCTATAGCTGCACTAAAGCAATCCCCAGCTTCTGTAGGCGTCTCACAAGCAATTATTGTATCTAACGCAGCTTTTGCTGCAGAGGTGGCTGAGGAGGCTCCTCTTGCGTCAATAACTGCTTTACCCCTCTGCTGAACAGTTGGTAAAAAATCATTTTCAACCCAATTCATATCATTAATAATTGAACCAACTGAATTATTATTTACAAGAGCGTTTTCAACATCAGGATACATAGTTGGGCTATGATTTCCCCAAATAATCATTTTCTTAACATCAGCTATAGAGCAGCTAACTTTTTTAGAAATTACTGATTTTGCTCGACTTGAATCTAGCATTGTCATTGCCATCCACAATTGCGTATCAACTCCAGATGAATTTTTACCTATAAGAGCATTAGTATTTGCTGGGTTACCTACAACTAATATTTTAGCATCGGCTTTTCCATATTTTCCTACCGCCTCTCCTTGAGAAACAAAAATGCCACCATTAATTTTTAAAAGATCAGATCTTTCTTCTATTTTTTTACCTTCATAAACAATTCCTCTAGGAATACTGCCTACTAACAAAAACCAGTCAGCATCTTTTGCAGCTTCAGGAAAATTATCTGTGTAGGTAACATCTCCCATATGAGGAAAGGATGAATCCTCTAATTCCATGACTACACCTTCAAGTTTGCTCACAACTTGTGGAATTTCAACTAAAACTAAATCAACAATTTTGTTACCAAATGTTTTGCCATCTAGCAGTCTGGGTATAAGTGAATATGCTATTTGACCTGCAGCGCCTGTAACAACAACTTTAACTCTTGAATTCATTTTTTTTCCTTAATTTACGAATTATTTATGCCGTAATTATAGTCCTAAATGTAAGATTTAAACGGGGCTTCATTAATTTTTTTGATTTTTTTATACAATGTTTCCAGTATTTTTGAGTATCACCATCCATAACTATTACAGAACCATGTGATTGATCTATAGCAAATGATATATCTTGATTTTTATGTTTAAAGTGAAGAGGTCTTTCTTGACCCAAGGATACCGAAGCTATTGCAGAATCTTTATCTAACATAGATTCATCATCAGAATGCCACCCCATACTATCTGAGCCATCTCTATAATAGTTGGCTAAAACTGAATTATATTTTTGTGATGTAATAAATTCGATACTACTTTTTATTTCTAATAAAGTTGGATGCCAATTATTTCTTTCAAGCATTTTGCCAGAGTATTTATAATTACATCCCTCATCTGCATACCAGCATTGAAGCCTAGGTATTTTTATATTTTTTCCAAATAGTTTAATTTCTCCTTCAAGCCAATTTAATTCATTTAATGAAGATTCGAACCATCTATCAGCTTGATCTTTTGAAAAAGAATTATCAAAGTTTTTTATAGACAGGTTAGGGTGTTTAAATATATTTTTATGCATTAATATAAAATGAAATAAAAGAGTCAATATTATATTTTATGAAGAAAATTTTTGATATTCCATTAAACAGAAAAAATACTTGGAGCACTAAATGGGATCTTTACAAAAATAAAGATATTATTCCTCTTTGGGTTGCTGATATGGATTTTAAATCTCCTGATGTTGTCGAAAATGCCTTTAAAGAAAGAATTGAGCATGGTGGATATGGATATACAGACATACCCCAAGAGCTAAATGAAGAAATTATACATTTCTATAAAAAAAATAATTGGCTTATTCAAGAAGATTGGATTGTCTGGCTTCCTGGCCTTGAGACAGTAATTCACCAAATTTATAATCTTATTATGGATACTCAGTCGGTGATTGTTCCTCGGCCAATATACCCTCCTTTTTTAAATGCAGCTAAGCATAGTAATAAAAAAATAATTTTTCATGATTTAGAAANAGTAGACGGAAGACTTGTTTATAATTTTGATAAGCTTTCTCAAGAGGCTGAAGACAATTCGTGGCTTATGTTTATAAATCCGCATAATCCTGGTGGAACAATTTTTTCAAACGATGAATTAGAAGATTTAGCTAAAATAATTTCAAAAAAAAATATGTATGTGTTGTCTGATGAAATACATTCTGATTTTATCTTAAGCTCATTAGATCAACATATTCATTTAGCAACCATAGAAGGGATGGCAGATAGAGTCATTACAATTAATTCATTATCTAAAACTTTTAATATTGCCGGTTTGAATTGTGCATTTTGTATAATACCTAANCAACTAATGCGCAAAAAGTTTAAAAATATTTTAAAAGGACATACGCCATCACCGAGCATATTTGGTTTAATAGCGACATTGGCCTGCTTAAAGGAAGGATCAGAATGGAAAAATGATCTCTTAGAATACTTAAATATAAATAAGGAGTTCTTACTAAATGAGTTTTCTTCTAGAAAAGATATTGAAATCATAGAGCCCAAAGGAACATATTTACTTTGGTTTAAGGTGCTGAATGCTAAAACTGAAAAGCTTCAAGAGCATTTTGAGAAATTTGGAGTTGGCTTATCAGATGGAAAAGATTTTGGTAAAGCTGGATGGATGCGATTAAATTTTGGGACTAATTTAGAGCTATTGACTCAAGCGGCACCCAGAATTCATAAAGCCTTGGACGATTTAGTCTAATGAGTGGAGTAATAATTATTGGGTCAGGGCATGCAGGCTGCAATACAGCAATAAACCTTAGAAGATCAGGCTATGAAGATAACATCATGATTTTTTCTATTGAAAATGAATTGCCTTATCATAGACCGCCACTTTCAAAGAAATTTTTTAAAGGGGATATCTCCTTTGAAGGTATTTTGATTAAAAATGAATCTTTTTATTCAGATAATAATATTCAATTTAAAGCGAACTCTGAGATTGTAGAAGTTAATGCAAAAGAAAAATATTTAAGAACCTGCTCAGGAGATCAGTATGAATTTTCATGTCTTGTTTTTGCAACAGGCTCATCATCAAGAGTTTTTTCAGAAAGCGTTTTTCCAGATATAGACATCTCCTATCTTAGAAATATTGCTGACGTAAATAATATAAATATCTTATTAAAGGAATCAAAAAAGCCTCTTTTAATAGGTGGAGGCTATATTGGGCTTGAGCTTGCGGCTTCAATGACTGAAATGGGAATGCCTGTATCAATTATTGAGCAAGAAGAAAGATTATTAAAAAGAGTTACAGCGCCTGTGATGTCAGAATTCTATAAAGACCTGCATGAATCAAGAGGTGTTCAAATTTTTTGTAATCAAAGTATAAAAACAATTAACAAGCTTGATAATGAATATGAAGTTTTAACAAGTGATGGTAACTCTATAAAAACTGACTTTATAATCGCTGGTATAGGCGCAATACCTAATGATGAACTTGCTCAAGAAGCTGGAATAAAATGTAAAAATGGAATTCTTGTTGATCAATATTGTAGAACTAATATTCCTTATATATTTGCTGCTGGAGATTGCGCAAATGCTTTTAATGATCTTTATGGATTTTCTATGAGAGTTGAGAGTGTTCCAAGTGCTAATGCTCATGCAAAAGTTGTAACTTCATCAATTTTAGGAAATGAAATTACGAATAGGGAGTTACCCTGGTTCTGGTCTGATCAGTATGAGCTTAAACTGCAAATGGCAGGATTGTCTGAAGGATATGACGAAATTCATATTCATGGCAAAATTGAAGAGAACGCATTTATGGCATGTTACGGCAAAGAGGGTAGTTTAATAGCTGTAGATTCTGTTAATATGCCTAAAAATTTTAATAATTATAAAAAAGCTTTAGCTAATAGCATGAGGCTATCCATGGATTTGATTAAGGATCCTAATTTTGATCCTTCTTCTATTTTTTCAGCTTCCTATTAATTTTATTTGGAGAAAAGTATGAGTATAAGATTTGATAATCAGGTTGCCATTGTCACAGGTGCAGGTGGCGGAATTGGTAAAGAGCATGCATTAGAGTTAGCAAGAAGAGGGGCTAAGGTTGTTGTAAATGATCTAGGTGGAAGCGTTGATGGCAGCGGCACAAGTGATGCAGCAGATGCAGTTGTTCAGCAGATTAAAGCAGAAGGCGGAGAGGCAATGGCAAATGGAGCTAGCGTTACAGATTTACCTGCTATTCAAAATATGGCTAAAGATGTCATGGATAAATGGGGAAGAATTGATATCCTTGTTAATAATGCTGGAATCTTAAGAGATAAAAGTTTTCACAATGTAACCTTAGAAGATTTTAATTTAGTTATGGATGTTCACTTTCAAGGAACATTAAATTGCACTCATACTATTTACCCAATAATGAGAGAGCAAGGTTATGGAAGAATTGTATTCACAAGTTCTTCTAGTGGAGTATTTGGTAATTTTGGTCAAAGTAATTATGGTGCAGCTAAAATGGCTATGGTCGGTTTAATGAATACGCTTAAAATTGAAGGTCAAAAATATAATGTTTTCTCAAATTCAATTACTCCTGTTGCTTATACAAGGATGACAGAGGGCTTAATTCCCGAGGACTTTGGTAAAAACATGCAACCTGAATATGTTACCCCTGCAGTTATGTACCTTTCTAGTGATCAGGCTCCAAATGGTGCCATTATGTCAGCTGGCGCCGGTGTTTTTTCAAGAATATTTATTCATGAAACTATGGGTGTTTCTCTTGGAACAGGTGAAGACATGACACCTGAAAACATTGCTGCTAATTGGGATAATATTTCTGATATGGAAGACGCAAGAGCTTTACAAAATGGTGGCGAGCAAACTATAAAAATATTTGAATTGATTAATAAAGAATAAAAATATTCCTTACTTTTAATTTACTGGCTTTATATCAAACCTTGGCCAACAATTGAATATATAACAATAAAGTGAAGGATTGCTGCTAGGGAAACGAGCACATGGAAAAATTCATGATAGCCAAAATACTTAGGGCTAAAATCTGGAAACTTCAAACCATAACTAATAGCACCAACTGAATAAATAGTCCCACCGGCTACCGTCAAACTAAAGTTAGTAAAACCCATAACTGTAGATAGAACTGAAAGGTATGGAATGGCTATATAGCCTGCAATAAGATAAATTCCAGCTCGCACCAAGCGAGGGACATTTGTAAATAAGAATGTTTGAAGTATCCCAATACCCGCTATTATCCACATGATAGTAAGGAGCTGGAATCCAATATTTTCAGGTAAAACTAGAAGACATATGGGAGTAAAACTGCCAGCAATCATTATAAAGATTGATGAGTGATCTAACCTTCTCATTAATTTTAAAACTTCTGGTCTCCAGTTAACTCTGTGGTAAAGAGCACTGAATCCAAACATCATAAAGATACCAATTGAATAAACAACTGTAGCTATAAGCTCAGTAGAATTTGTACTTTTATTTATTAGTGGGATGCATGCACCAATGGAGATGAAGAACATCCATTCGTGAAAATAGCCTCTTAAAAGAGGCTTTTTCATATTAGATCTTATTATTCCCAGTTAAGAGCACCGCCAACTTGATATTCAGTAACTCTGGTTTCAAAGAAATTCTTTTCTTTTCTTAAATCAATAATCTCTGACATCCAAGGGAAAGGATTTGTTACGCCTTTAAACTCTTCCTCTAAACCAATTTGAGTTAGTCGTCTGTTAGCAATAAATTTAAGATATTCTTCCATCATGGCAGCGTTCATCCCTAAAACACCTCTTGGCATAGTATCTCTTGCATACATAATTTCTAGCTCTGTACCTTCAAGAATCATTTGAGCTGCCTCAGATTTCATTTCTTCATCCCATAAATGAGGGTTTTCAATCTTAATCTGATTAATTACATCAATACCAAAGTTAACATGCATAGACTCGTCTCTTAGAATGTATTGGAATTGCTCCGATGTTCCTGTCATTTTATTTCTTCTTCCCATTGATAGGATTTGTGTAAAACCACAGTAAAAGAAGATGCCTTCCAGCACACAGTAAAAAGCAATTAAGTTTTTAAGTAGCTGCTTATCTGTTTCCTCAGTACCAGTTTTAAAGTCTGGATCAGAAATTTCTTGTGTATATTTCAATCCCCAAGAAGCCTTTCTTGCAACACAAGGTATTTCTCTATACATATTAAAAATTTCACCCTCATCCATTCCAAGAGATTCTATGCAGTATTGATATGCATGCGTATGAATAGCTTCTTCTAAACTTTGTCTAAGAATGTATTGTCTGCATTCAGGGTTTGTTATTAACCTGTAAAGAGCTAAAACAAGATTATTTGCAACAAGAGAGTCGGCTGTTGAGAAGAAACCAAGATTTCTTTTAACAATTGTTCTTTCATCTTCAGTTAATCCATCCTCTGACTTCCATAAGACAATATCATTTGTCATATTTATTTCTTGTGGCATCCAGTGGTTAGCGCTTCCGTCAAGATATTTTTGCCATGCCCAGTCATACTTAAAAGGCACTAATTGATTAAGGTCTGCTTTACAGTTAATCATCATCTTCTGATCAACTTGAACTCTTTCACCCATCATCTCATCTAGTTCTTCTATTCCAGCGGCTTCATCTAGATTTAATACAGCTTCTCTGGCTTTTTCAGCTCTTGAACCTTCTTCAATTACTTTGCTAGAGTAGTTATCAGGACCTTCATCTTGAGCCACTACAGGAGTAGGTTCTACAACCTGCTGAACTGGAGCAGGAGTTGCTGTTACTGTTTCAGTTGTAACACTTGGAGGTGCTGTATTTTCTTCTTTACTATATTCATCCCAATTTAACATATTCTTTTTCCTTTATTTATTGACATGCCTCACACTCTGGATCATCCAAAGAGCATGCTGTTGGCACTGGAGCTGGAGCTCCAAGTTCTTGTTGTGGAGCTGATGCTCCGAGTTCTTGTTGCGGTGCTTGTTCAGCTCCCGCGCTAACTGCGTTGAGTTTCCCTTGTTGAACAGTTGATTTTTCAGTTGATGTTGCAGCGATAGATCTAAGATAATATGTTGTTTTTAAACCNGAATACCATGCCATTCTGTAGGTAATATCTAGTTTTTTACCATCCGCATTTCCTATATACAGATTTAATGACTGACCTTGGTCTATCCATTTTTGTCTTCTGCTTGCTGATTCAACAATATATCTAGGCTCAACCTCAAATGCTGTTGAGAAAAGTTTTTTGATGTCATCAGGTATTCTAGAAATCTGAGATAAGCTTCCTTCATAATATTTAAGATCATTGATCATAACCTCATCCCATAAACCCAGATTTTTTAGTTTATGAACCAGATGAGGATTAACTATTGTAAATTCACCAGACAAATTAGATTTAACATAAAGGTTTTGATAAGTTGGCTCAATGGACTGAGTCACTCCTGTAATGTTAGAAATAGTTGCGGTAGGAGCAATCGCCATTACATTTGAATTTCTCATTCCATCAGTCATAACTCTTTGTCTTAATGTATCCCAATCCAATGTTTCAGATCTATCAACATTGAGGTATTCGCTGCCTCTATTTTCTGCCAGTATCTCAATTGAATCTTTTGGCAGTATTCCTTTACTCCACAAAGAGCCGTCAAATGTTTCATATTTTCCTCTTTCTTTTGCAAGATCTGAAGAAGCGCCAATCGCACAATAACTAATCAGCTCCATACTCTTATCAGCAAAATTAACAGCTTCATCACTACAGTACGCTATATTTTGCTCGTATAANGCGTCTTGGAATCCCATCATTCCTAAACCTATAGGTCTATGTTTCAAATTAGAGTTTTTAGCTGTGTCCACTGAGTAATAGTTGATGTTAATAACATTATCTAACATCCTTATTGCTGTTGAGACAGTTTGTTTCACCTTTTCTTCATCAAGAGCACCATCTTTCATGTGTCTAGCTAAGTTTACTGAGCCTAGGTTACAGACTGCTATTTCATCAGCACTAGTGTTCAAAGTAATTTCTGTACAAAGGTTGGATGAATGTATTACCCCTGTATGTTGTTGCGGAGATCTNAAATTACATGAATCTTTAAAAGTGATCCATGGATGACCTGTCTCAAAAAGCATCGTAAGCATTTTTCTCCAAAGCTCTTTTGCAGGAATTGATTTAGCTTGATCCATTTCACCAGCTTCAGCCTTTCTTTCATATTCCTCATACTTAGCTTCAAACTCTTTTCCAATCAAATCGTGAAGCTCGGGTGTTTCTCCTGGTGAAAAAAGTGTCCAATTCTTATCTTGCTCCACTCTTTTCATAAAAAGGTCAGGTACCCAGTTTGCAGTATTCATATCATGTGTTCTTCTTCTTTCATCACCTGTATTTTTTCTTAACTCTAAGAATTCTTCTATATCTAAATGCCAGGTTTCTAAGTAAGCACACATAGCACCCTTTCTTTTCCCGCCTTGATTGACTGCTACAGCTGTATCATTCGCTACTTTTAAAAATGGAACCACTCCCTGACTTTTTCCATTTGTTCCTTTAATGTAAGAATTCATAGCTCTTACCGATGTCCAGTCATTTCCTAGACCACCAGCCCACTTTGATAAAAGTGCGTTATCTTTCATTGCACCAAAAATCCCATCTAAATCGTCAGGAATTGTTGTTAGGTAACATGAAGATAATTGAGGCCTTCTTGTTCCTGAATTAAATAGTGTTGGAGTGGAACTCATATAATCAAAGGATGATAAGAGTTTATAGAATTCAATAGCTCTGTCTTCTCTGTTATCTTCCTCGATAGCAAGACCCATTGCTACTCTCATAAAAAATACTTGCGGCAATTCATATCTAACATCATCACAATGAATGAAATATCTGTCATATAAGGTTTGAAGACCTAGGTATGTAAATTGGTTATCTCTCGTATAGTCTAAAGCTGCTCCTAGCTTCTCTAAGTCAAAAGTTTTTAATTCAGGGTTTAATATATCTAATTCAATTCCCTTATCTATATAGGCATTTAAAGCCTGCGGATAATACTTTTCCATGTCTTGGTAAGTTGCATCTTCTGCTACCTTAAGGAAACCAAGAGCTTCATTTCTAATTTGGTCCATAAGTATTCTTGCAGTAACAAATGAATAGTTTGGTTCTTTTTCAACTTTTGTTCTTGCTGACATAACTAGACTTGTTCGCATATCTGCTATTGAAACACCGTCGTAAAGATTTTTTAAGGCTTCCTCCAGCACTTCATTCATAGATACTTCTTCAAGCCCTTCACAAGCATCATTTATAAGTGCTGCNACTTTATCTATATCTAGAGCAACCAATGTTCCATCTGTTTTAGTAATGTTAATTTCTGGTTTATTCGGTATGTCTATTACTGGTGCTTCTTTTTTTCTTTCTTGGGTTCTTTCTTCTCTGTATAAGATATAAGTTCTGGCCGCTTTGTATTCTTCGCTTCTCATTAATTGTAGTTCTACTTGGTCTTGTATTTCTTCTATGTGAAGCGTTCCACCTGAAGGCATTCTTCTTTCAAAGACATCCATTACTTCTGCGGTGGTTTTATTTACTTTTTCATGGATTCTATCGCTAGCTGCAGCATTACCTGTCTCTACTGCTAGAAATGCTTTTGTTATTGCAACTTTAATTTTATCAACTTCGAAACTAACAACTTTGCCATTTCTTTTAATTACTCTAATTTTTCCTGGGGCATTTATTGCTAATTCGTTTGCTTGTTTTTGCTGTGTTGCGAGTATATTCGCTGCTTCTTGTGTTGTTTCATTCAATGACATCTTTTCTTTTAATCCTTTAGCTTGTTATTTATTGTCTTTTTTCGTTAAACTCTTTTGCGGTTATTTCGTTTTTCTTGTGGTTTTGATTTAAGCTTTAATTTACTGCGCTTTCTTTCGCCCCATGGATAATATTACTCACTGTGGATAAAGAAGCAAGAGGAAAACACAATATATAGTATATTTTTTTTACATATAGTCTATATAGTGTATATAGCCTGTTATTGACTTGTTGATAATTTGTGGATAAATTTTTGTTTTTTAGGATATTTATGAAAGAAATTCTTACTATAGATCAAGGAACTACAAGTTCCCGTTCAATAATTTTTAATGAGTCTCTTGAGATTGTTCAAGAGTCTCAAAAAGAGTATGACTTATCTTTTCCCAAAGATGGCTGGGTTGAAGCTGATGCCGACGATATTTTAAATTCTGTAAAAGAAACATTAAATAATGTTTTTATGTCTTCTAAATCTTTATCTAATATTATTAGTTGCGGCATAACCAATCAAAGAGAATCTACAGTAATTTGGGATAAATCTACTGGCAAGGCCATATATCCAGTTATTATCTGGCAAGACAGAAGAACATCAGAGCTTTGTAATTCATTAAGACAAGATAATACTATTACCAAAATGGTTTCTGAAAAAACNGGACTCTTGGTGGATCCTTATTTTTCTGCTACTAAAATAAAATGGATTTTAGATAATGTTAAAGGCGCAAGGATTAAAGCTGAAAATGGAGAATTAGCTTTTGGAACTATCGATAGTTTTTTAATTTGGAATCTTACCGAAGAAAAAAATCATTTAACGGATGTAACAAACGCATCTAGAACACTCTTATATAATATTAACAGTCTCGAATGGGATGAAGAATTGCTAGATCTTTTTAATATACCTAAAACACTATTACCTGAAGTTGTTGCATCCGATGCAGAATTTGGAAATTTAAAATTTGAAGACAGTTTTATTCCTATTACTGGTGTGCTGGGAGATCAACAAAGTGCACTAGTGGGCCAGAACTGTTTTAACAAAGGAAGCATGAAAAGCACTTATGGAACAGGCTGCTTTTTAATGGTTAATACAAAGGATGAAATATTCAGGTCAAGTTCAGGTCTCTTATCCACAATTGGTTACAAAATTAATGGTGAGATTGCCTATGCTGTAGAGGGGAGTATATTTTCAGCGGGAACTATAATTCAATGGCTAAGAGATGAAATGAGTTTTTTTGAGGAGTCCCAAGATAGTGAGAGATTAATAGACATTACTGGAGAAACTAACAACCTTTTATTTATTCCAGCCTTCACAGGGCTAGGAGCTCCACAATGGAATCCTGATATAAGGGCAAGTTTTTATGGTATTACTAGAGATACATCAAAAAAAGATTTTATAACAGCAGCATTTAATTCATTATGTTATCAAACAAATGAAATTTTGGGTGCAATGAAAGCTGAAGGCCTTGAAGTTAAAGAAATGTCCATTGACGGAGGTATGGCAAAAAATATGACTTTTGCTCAATTGCTGGCAAATATTACAAATACAAATATATCTATCCCCACCAATACAGAAGCAACAGCTTTAGGAGCAGCTAAGGTTGCTGCTATTGGTTGCGGCTTGGTTAAATCTATTGAATCATTTGAAAATATTGGAAGTTCTCAGAAGATTATCTCTAAAGAATTTTCATCTCACAAAATCAATTATATGATGTGGAAAGAGTATTTAGATACAATGCTGACATTGAGCACAAAACTAAAAAATATTATGAACAACAAGGACTAATATGAAATATTTATCTTTTTCTTTTTTACTTTTTTCTTTAACAATCTCTGCTGCATTTGATGACTACACTAATGTGAATTCTTTTTTAAAACAAAATGATATTAATAATGATAAAGTTTTTGTTCTTTTAAATAATAAAAGACTATTCTCTACAGATTATCATCCTTCCTCCTATATAAGGGCAAGAGATGAGTATCCTCGATATCCATCCGCTTTGATTCAAAGAGGAATTGAGGGTTATGCGGAAATAGGATTTACGGTTAATCTTGATGGCTCAACTTCTGATCATGAAGTAATTGAATCAAAGCCAGGAAATTACTTTGATAAAAATTCTTTAATTGAGGCAAAAGGTCTTCGTTACACGAAGGATGATAATTCAAGTTATTTAAATACAAAAGGCTCGAAACATAAACATAGATTTACTTTTAATTTGCCTGAAGAGTCAAGAAAAGTTCCAAATGGTGTATTTTCATGCATGGAATTAATCTATCAAGACAGATATAAAGATGCAAAGAAATGTTCAGAGAATAGAGTAAGTGTGCACAGCGGCTATACAGTTCCATATGCAATGTCTCTTTATTACATGCAGCAAGAACAGCAAGCTATAAATTTGCTAACTGAACTTATAAAAGATTCGCAAGAAGAAAGCTTCTATGTTAAAGCTTTAAGTGCTTCCGCAGTATCAATTTTTTTATTCTCT
>JGI24540J26637_10000307_pt1 | contig 19945 bp, 22 predicted proteins | sample NorSeaMetagenome_FD_26637 | JGI IMG/M metagenome (IMG submission 26637)
GGGCTACTCCATAGGAGAAGTAGACGACGAAAACGACGACATAGGAGGACGAGGGGGGCAGGGGGGAATGGGTTTTGCATCAGGAGTCACAAGGGGAGACGAAGCCGACATTGTCAGAGTTGCAAAGGCCCACGAGGTCAAGGGCAACGATAGACTCATCAACAAGAAGAAAGTAATCCAGATTGAGCTTTGAAACATCAAAACCGCTCAATTTTTCACAGCCCTCCTTTATACAAGCGCCACCACGCCGTTCACCATCCTCCTGTACACAATATATTTCTCGCCATGGCGACCGTCCCTATCAAAAATGTCCCCATTCGCCATCTTCGCCAAGCCCCACCAACCACAACAATGCTTCTCCGTCACCAGTCCCCTCCCAACTGCCTCCCTAATGCCGCCCTCAATAACCGCCCCATCCCCATCCACAACCACTCCATAATGCCTCGCATTCACGTCATTAAACTCCATCCTTAACACCTTCAACTCCAACCCTACACCTCCAATAGCTTCGCCTTTCTCGCCTCCCTTGGGTCGTCCTTCCCGATCTTTACCCCTAGATAGAAAGATAGAACGAGTTTCGAAAGGTCCCGTCCCGGTCCCGATAGAAAGGCCCATATCGGATCGTCTGTCATTTCTCGCGTTCCGACGTTCCCCTTCAAAGGAGTATTAGCCAACTCAAGCATTCCCATTGCGACCTTGTAGTACTCCTTATTGTCGTCTATCTGTTTGCGCCACTTTGTGAACTTTTTAATTCCGACGGTAGCGTCGTTACGTCCGTACCCGTCCCTATCTCCAGTGTCAAGCTCAAACCCAACAAAAGCCGCAAGGACCTCAAGCGACAAGCAAAGCACGAACGCTCTCGGTTTTACGACTACATCATCAGGGCTGGAGGTCACATTTTTCAGAGGTTGTACGCTCCCTCAAAAGCCAGCTCTCCAACCTCTTCAACAAAGGGTGCCGTGACCTTGACGAAATTCCTGCACCCAAAAAACGCTTTCACCCCAATCTTCCTAACCGACCGATCTCTCACCACAACATGCACCCTCGAAGTCGCCACCATCTAATCCTCATCTGTCCTGTTGATCCCCTGCACCCTCCTCCTCACCCTATTCCAGCAATCCCCCCCATATTCTACCTCGAAAGTCGTCACCTCGACAACCGCCTCCGGTAGTTGCAAGACACTATGCACAATATCTCCTCCTTCATCGCTCGTAGAAGGCGTCTTGGCATTCAATACACTCATAATAATCACTCCCACCGAGAGTCAACATCCAAAGCTGATAACTTTTTACCTAAAGTCGATACGCGTCAATATATTGATATAAACAATAGGGACTGAGTCTAGGATAGTGAGAGGAAGGAGAAGGGTAACGTTCGATACGAGTTGAGGGAGAGATAAGAGGTCAATGTTTGCCCCAAAAAATCGATTTGGAGGCAATTTTAAACTATAAATTACTATTTATATCTATATTTGACTATATGTATCACATATGACAAATTATAGATACTCAAAAGGGATAAATAATACTAAGGAATTTGGTCTAATTAGACCCATCAATAATACATACAAGTGATATTATAGTTTTTTTTGTAATTATATCTATGATACATGTATATATATATATATAATAAAATACCAAGTAATAATAAATCATAAATTTACAATACTCAAAAATATTATATACAATAGGAAAAATACAAAAATCCCAATAAAGATATATCAATGTATTAAAATCATATACTGAACGAAAATCAAATATGACCGCTAAATGCACTTTGAAAATCGCTTTTTGTGAAAAATGGCCACTTTCACCCTGCAGCCTGTTACTCCCCATCCCCCACCCCGACACTACGGAAATCATATCCTAATTACGCTATTTTCCACACTCCCAACTTTCATACCCACCGTGCGCCCCCCTTCCCCATTCAGGCCTCCCCCATACAACTTACGGCATAATTACTGCAAAGTTGTTCACTATACATCCGTCCTCCGTCCTTAATTCCACCTGTATATTTTAACTTAGTATGGATAACTGGGCGACATCGACGCGCAGGTTCGCTAATGTTCACAACACACTCCGTAACACAAGGATTCGAGCCTTTACCGGATTCACATGCTTACCTTGCGGCCTAACCTGCGAATCGTTCTCATCCTCCCTTCTCACATTAGGCTCGTTTATTTGTTTAATGTTGATGCTCGTTGACAATCTAAGGTACCCTCAACTTCAACTTTTTGGGATCTTGTACAGTCTCAACTTTATTTTTTGCTTGTGCAATCCTACCTTTCAATACTTGAGCTCGAAGTCTAGTGGAGGTAACACGGCCCATTACATCAGGGGGTTGAGGGAGAAGAAGGTGAGAGGGTGTGTGAGGAAAAGATACACTGGAGTCTCCATCTCAGCGCCAGGCTGACCGTTTTTAGCCCACTCTGTCCCCCCCTCCCCCCCTGTCAGATGTACGTGACCAACTCCATTGCCTGCTGGCACACCGAGCGCCGTACTACAGGCACAGGAAAGAACAGGAGGACCAAGACTGTCACTGTGTACACCTACAGGGCCACGGAGCAGTTCAACTATGAGTACTGCATGGACCGGACTCCCGCCGGGATACACTGTGGAGACTTTTCTGTCGTCAGGGTAGACACGAGGGTGGAATATGAGTGGGGCAACCATGAAACGAGACAAGCTTTCGAGGCGGTAAGATTGAGCAGGGGCGGGCTGGGTTGGAGCGAAGCGACAGCATATCGCGTTTTAAAACCCTTCAACTTTTCGCTCCTCAATATTGCCTTCTAACCCCTCCAATTCGTCGCTTCGCTCCTCGCCCTTCTCCGCGCAGCATGGTCAGAGGATGAGGATAGAACACCAACACAGAGACAAGAACATTTCGCATACGACCAAGTTTCAGGTGATGGGCGTTGAGGACAGGAAGCTTTTGATATTAGACGGCGCCGATGCTCCGAAGTTCTCCCGCTTGTGGTACACCCTTTCAATGCTTTTATTCTGTGCTCCTATGTATCAAATTTGGTTTGAGCGACGTGCAGGGCAGGCGAACCTCTGTTGCAAGAAGAAGCTCTTCCTGCGCGCTGCTGACGCCCCCCCCGTCAATGTCGAGGCTGTGTTATCCCCTCCCCAGATGCCCGAGGCGTCCGCAGTTCCTATCTACAGTGAGATTGACGACGTCATAGAGGTCCATGCTGTCCCCATAACCACGGCAAACGAGAACGAGTACTGGCAAAGGCTTGAGGCACTGCACGCAGAGAACCAGATGAGGTGAGGTTGGACAAACGCGGGGGGACGCAGGGGGGCTGGAGCGAAGCGACAGCAAACTGCCTATTGAAAGCTTTCAACTCGTCGCTACGTTCCTCGCCCTCCCACATGCCGCCTTCTTACACGACTAACCGCCCTTCCCGCACTCGCTTCGCTCACCGAAGGGGAATACAAGGTTTCATTAGGAGGGGGGATGAGGAAAATCCACCACCTCCCCCACCTTTCTACGAGGCTGGAGCAATCACCCACACATTGTCGTTGTAGGGGAAGATTAGAATCGTAGGTTAGGACGTGTAGCAAAAAATTAGGGATAAACTGCACCATTTTTTACCCCTTACTTTTTAAAAACCCATTACACTCGATCTGCCCCCGCGCAAGGAATACCTAATAATACTGTTTGGCCGTTAAAAGAGCTCTGTTGGTGAGAGTTCCATAAACATGCACTAGAACACACCACCTGGATTCTTTCATACACATCCTTCACGTTTTTTAAATTAAATACGCCCCTCCCCCCCCTCTCAACCATATTTTCCCTCTTCCTCTTCCCCTTCCCAAAGGTATCGCTGCCTTCTTAGTCTGTTGAGCTAAAAACATACCAGGGGAGAGTTTTTTCCACCTCTCATCCGCCCTACCCCCAGTTAATATATCTAACACCCGAATTTCCCCCCTCCTCCCTTCTTTCCTTCTCCTTCCTTCCAAAACAGTGAAGAGCTGCTGTGTGAGGAGCGTCTACAAATCTCACTCTCACATTATGTCTGACCCTGAGGCCCCTCATGCCGAAGCTCTCGCTGCTGAACCTGCTGCTGATGCCGCACCCACTGCCCACAAGCCCAAGGGCTCGTTCAAGAAGATGATGGCTGCCAAGATGAAGTATGTGTCGGCTTACAGTTCGATTCAGACCATGCTCCTCTATATTTTGGCTATTATTGCCGTCAATTCCCGCGCTCCTTGCGCTGGAAAGGTGTACGCAGATGCTGGTCAGAGGGAAGACCCTCTCATGGCTGGTCAGGACACCACTTTGGAAGAGGTCTGGGACCCCCTTGCGGCAACCGGAGGAGGTGAGATTGAACGAAAGCAGGATAGCAAAAAAAGAGCTTCCAAGTTCCGAACAATTTACTCACGCTCCTCCCTTCGCTTCACTTCTCTCCTTGCCGCTTATCATCATCAGTTGCCATAACTCTCATGATCCTCTTGCTGTTCCCTATGATGGGTTTGCTTATCTACAAGTACAGGAAGCTGGAGATTACCATCAAAGTCCCGACCATTATCTACGTCATGTCCAAGGACTTCGGAAGGATATTTGGCAGGTCCGGCCTTGCAGCCTCTTACCGTTCTGAGGTCGAGATCACGAAGAAGTTCCTAACAGAACAGCGCACCTACTTCGACGAGAAGGAAAGGAGGGCCATTGCCAAGGTCAACCTTAAGCTCGAGTCAGCCATCTCTGATCCTGCCAAGAGGGCCGAGTTCAAGAAGGGCCTTGAAGCGGCTGAGAAGAAGGACAAAGCTCTCGACCTTGCGTACCTTGCCGATCTAGAGAAGGACAGGCTGGCCAGCATCAAGAAAAGCAACGCCAACCACAAGTACTACCTCGAGGAGCTCAAGATGGGGGACATCAGGGCTGAGGTTCAGAAGCTCTTCTCCTCCGGAAAGTACGAAAAGAAGAAGAAGATGGGAAAAGGCGACGCTGCCACTGAGGAGCCTGTCAACGACCCCAAAGGCAACCCCATTGTCGTCGAGTTCAACGACATTCGCCACGAGAGGTTTGGTTTCCCCACTCACGACCAGTTTGACGACGAACTTTTTGGAAGCGACCTCGCCATTATCACGGGCGCCTGGGAGAAGGTGAGATCGACCGAGGAGCGAAGTGACGAGCTGACAACGCTATCACAAGCCGCAAAAACAGCGCGCGCTCGCACCCCCGTACAAGTCATACCTCCTCCGTAAACAACGCAATAATCCTCATCCATTGCCCAATCCCTTTTCGCGATTCGCTTCGCTCATCACAGCTTGTCAGGGCCAAGGAGAGGGAGTGCATGAAGGGCGCTCCTGACGAGAAGTTCCCCTGGCACCACACCATTTGCATTTACCACGGCCCTTGGCTCACCCACATCTACATGTTGATCAAGGGTTTCATCATCGAGTTCGGTGGCAAGAAGTTCAACTGGATGAGGCAGGATTGGAAGCTCAAGCAGTTTTGGAAGATCATCCAAACCATCTCTAAGATGATGCAGTTCGTTGGTCTCTTCATGCTCCTTGGTTTGGAGTGGGAGAACATGGGCTGGGAGACTGATGCAGATAGCGAGACAAGGACCGACTACCCCAAGGCCGACGGTACCTTCGGAGCGTTCAAGGACGGTGTCCAAACTGAGAAGATCGACCCCGACTGCACTGAAAACTGCGAATGGCTCGGCTGCAGGGTCCGCCCCATGGTTGACCTTAACTACGACTCCAATGCCGACGGCGACTACCTTGACAAGGGTGAGCAGGGCGTCATGATCGGAACCGGTATCGGCCTTAACAAGCAGATTATTGAAGTCATGATTCTCGACCTCATCATCCTTGGTGGTCTCTTGTACTGGATTTTCAACAAGGCCATCGAGACCAAGAACATCGTTGCCAGGGTCCAGCACACTGTCTGGTTTGACTTGCAGATGGTCATGAAGGGCTACGCCATGGTCCCTCCAGTATGCGACGTCCAGGGTCACTGGAAGAGGAAACTCAAGAAACAGAAATTTGAGCACGACGCCTACACCCTCGTCTGGAACCACTTGAAGAGGAAGACCGTCGTTAGGGTTAACCAGATCTCAGCAGGCGAAGACGGCAAGATTGCCGTCGAAGCAGGCTACGCCGAGGGATTCAAGTACAGTTTCATTGGCGCCAACGGAAAGCTCTTCGAGGACGAGGAGACTTGCAAGAACGACGCCGATAGGATTAAGTGGTGCGAGGAGATCAGGGAGAAGGCCAAGAAGTACCTTGAGGAGAACGCTACCGACTGGTTCGGAAACAAGAAGAAGAAGAAGAAGGAGGGCGATTCCGCAGATTCTTCCGCTGACACAACCACTGCCGACACTTCTGCTCCTGCCGAGGAGGAGAAGAAAGAGGAGGAGGAGGGCGACAAGGAGAAGCCAAAGAACCCCATCGCTCTCTTTATCGAGAAAAACATGGACAGCTTCAAACTCGCCGGTATGTTGGGAGCGAAAGCCAAGTTCGAGACCGAGAAGAAGGTCAAAGGGGAAAGGAAGAAGAAGAGGGAAGAAATTGCTTCTGAGAAATCCCCCGAGGGTGGCGGAGATGACGGGGAGAAGGAGTACGACTCGAAAGACACACACCCTGCCAAACAAGAGTGGAAGAGGTACCCAATCCTCCAGAAGCTCCTCGAGAAGAAGGACCCCGAGGAGGCCGATGATGAGCCTCCCAAGCAGGTCGGACAGAGCTACATCTCCTACGATCTTGAGTTCATGTACGAGTACAGGATCTGGTTCCTCAACACAAGGCCCGAACGTGCTACGCACAGGACGGCCACCGGGCAGCTTGGCTACGGCTCTCTTGTCCCCGAGGGTGCTAAGCCTCTGTATCCTAAGGAGGGAATGTTCTCTCGTTTACCTGAGAAAACTTACAACGTGGTCACGGGCAAGTGGACCGACAACTTTGAAGCGAACGAGAACCTTACCTGGGTCCATGGCAGGGGTTACACCCAGAAGGAGGAGGATGCGTTCCAAGAGCGCGTCAAGACTTACCTTGAGATCAAGACCAAGGGCGACGTCAGGTTCAAGCACGTGAAGGGCTGGAAGAAGTGCGACATCGACGACCCTCACAGGCCCTCCTTCTTTGCTATTAGCATGCCTGGGCTTGTCAAGCCTGTAACAGCCAAATTCTACCTCTATTTCATGTGCACCTTTGGACTCTTCTTCTGGAGTCCCATCAGGTCGGCCCAGGTTTACTTCGCATATATCGACAAGAACTACGGCGTTGACAAGTTCATGAAGTACAACTTGACCTGGTACTTCATCTTTGGTTTCATCTGGATGATGTTGGCGGCCATCAGTCTCAAGCTTGGAAGTTTCGGCATTGGCGTCGGCGACATCAGTTTCGATTCACTCGACTTGAGCTCCATCGCCAGGATCGACAAGATTTTCACAACAGGCTTCGCAATGGGGGCCGCCCCCAATATGAACTTTGCGGTTTCCGCCCAGCTCTTCAACAGTGTAATTCAGGGAATTTCCACCCTCCTTGACATGCTTGCTAGCATTGGCGACGCTGCTATCGTCCCTGATGGCGCGCTTGATGCAGTTAGCGATGCCGCTGCGAAAGCCGCCGATGCCGCCGCGAAAGCCGCCGAGGCTGCCGCCCAGCAGGCTCAGGCTGCAGCTGAGGCCGCTGCAGCTTCAGCACAGGCCGCCGCCGAGGGGGCGCTCGCCTCAGCCGAATCCNGAGCCCTTAACGCAATGGCTCAGGCTGCTTCTCTGGCCGCTGCTGCCGGAAATGCCCAGCAGGCTGCCAGTGCTATGCTCGACTTCCAGGCACCACCCGTTGACGGCGATAAGCCCGAAGGTGCTCCTGAAGACTGGAGTGAGAAGATGGGACAGATCTACGAGAAGATCAGTGAGATGGCCGTCATGGAGCTTCCTAATCTACAGGAGGCCATGAACGCCATGGACAAGCTCATCGCTGCCGACACGATCTATCGTGCCAAGTACAAGGAGACCAAAGAGGCCCTCACCCAGGAGGATGGGACTCTGAAGACTTGGCCTGATGGCCAGGTCAGCGCATCGACGCGCATGTACTTCGTTGGTATCCTTTACGCTGCGGAGGCGCTTTTCTCGGAGGAAATTCCCGAGTTCAAAATCTCTGGAACCAAGATCGAGGAGGTCCTTGCGAACGTTGTCGAGAAGGGGATCTTTGACGCGATCAAGGCCGAGGCCGCGGAGGCTTCTGGCTACAATGACCTCAAGGACGCTGTTGGGGAAGTCGTCGGAGACGCGACTAGCCCTAAGGAGTTGTTCGAGGCGAAGATGGAAGAGCTTGAGGCTGCCGCGAGGGCAAAGCTTAACGAAATGAAGGATGAGATCACAAACGCCATCAATGACAAGAAGGAGGAGGTCATCGGCCAGATGAAGAACATGGTCAAGGACGAAGCCACCAAGTGGGTTGAGGAGAACATCATGCCTAAGGTCGAGGAGACTATCGAGGGTGTCGTGGACGAGCTCGAACTCGGCTCTACGAATTGGCTCCCTATGGAGAAGATCACGAACTTTGCCAAGGAGAGGATCATGGGTCTTTTCTCTTCTTTGATCGATCTGCTCATCAACGGAAAGTTCAATTCCAAGGCTCTCATCGCAGATGCCATCGCCAACCCGCTCGCTGGAATGTCTCCCAAGGAGATGCTCACCGCCGGCTTCGAGGCCAGCAAGGAATGCGGTGCTTTCGACGAGATGCACGAGGCAATCGAGGAGGTCAAGGAGGCTGTCGAGGAAGTCAAGGCAGAAATCAAGGAAGCTGTCGAAGAGGTCAAGGAGACCGTTAAGGAGGCTGTTAACGAGGCGACTGAGGGTACCGGCCTTGGAAGCGCTGAAGAAATTGCCGACCAAGCCAAGGAGGAGCTTGAGGAGTTGAAGGCACCCGAGGGAAAGAAGGGCTTCTTCCACATTGATACCTTCATCGAGAGGGCAGACTCTTTGGCTCCTGAAGTGTACAAGAAGGAGAAGAAGAAGGCCAAGATCCTTTTGCTTCAGTCGTTCCTCATCGGAGTGACCTTGAACTTCCTTTGCCAAATTGGGACACACCCCGGATTCCCCTTTGGAAAGTACGTGCCGGCCAACTATGCATAAATAATTTATGCTACAAATAAAAAAAGCTCAGAGAAACGGAAGTATTCGGGGGACAGTGGAATATTGACACTACGACTGAGAGAAGATAATTCAGGAGATTAACAATTTAGGCACCAAGTTAGAAAAGTAAGCATATTACTACTACGAAAATGCGCTTTATTTGGTACATTTCAGAGTGTCGTTCTACTATACTATTTATTTCACAATACCCCCAAATATTTCAGTCCTGACAACTGTACCATCACTTGCCTGCAAAGGCTGCCCGAGATAGTTTACGACACCACTAGAGTCTGTGTTCAACGAATCTACAAAACGGTCGAAAGCCTTTTGCGCACCCTTTGATTTCATCATCTCGTCGTACTGCATCTCCACGTCAGGGAAGGAGAGATGGCTGCCTGGGTTGGCAGAGGTAGGCGGAGAGAGAAGGCCCCCGAAGGAACCATCTGGCTTCGACACACCAAGGATCATACCATTGGACTCCGTACCAGCCACGCGAGCAGGTTTAAGATTCGAACAGAATAGAACAGGAGTTCCGGGGAGAGAGGTAGGGGAAAGGTGAGCGGCAATTCCTGCGACTATTGTGCGTGGTTCGGGTTCACCGCACTCAACAGTGGTAATTAAGAGCGTATCTGACTCTGGGTGAGGCTTCACAGTGAGGATTTCCCCGGCTGTTATTCGCACACGGGCGTGATCAGCCGCTGGGCCACTGGAATTTGAAGATTTAGCTTGACCACGGCGACGTTCGTTGGCGACTCTAGCTTTCTGATCCTTTCCTACGCTCCAGGCATCCTTGAGAGTAACTACACGATTGAAGACTAGATTTGAGGGGGTGCTTTCCTTGTCAAGCGCATAATAACCCTGTCGCTCGAACTGAAAATGGAGGGAGGACGGTTCCTTTGAAGCTTCGAGGTGGGAAATGCACGCCGATCGAATCGAGGGCTCGCAAACCGCGCCACGAAGAACCTTGATCGAATCTGGGTTAACATCGTCAAGGAAGTTCTCTGATGATGAACCAGGATTCTCAGTTTTGAAGAGGCGGTCGTATTGCATGATCGTACAATGCGTACTGGTGGGGGCATCAACCCAATGGATAATGCCCTTAACGCGCTTCTGTCCTTCTGGGGTTACACCCCCGAAGGTCTCATGGTCGTAGGAGCAGATGAGCTGCGATGAGCGCGGTAAGGGTTGCGAGTTATAGTGGTGGGTGATACGCTGCTGTCGCTTCGCCCCAGCCTTCCTTCGCTCCAGCCTTCCGTCCTTCGCTCGTCGTCCGATCTCACCTCTATTGGGTTTGAGTCAGGGTCTCGGACGACATCGACTACTGAAATTACATAAGCGTTGCGGAGGCGAGCAGGCTGCACGGTAGTAAGGCGATTGAATCCTTTAGGAAGGGGGGAGGCCTGGCCGTCAGGTCCATCAACATCGAAAAAATCAGAGCGCTCAATGTAGAGCGAGGAGGAGAACGGCACATCACGGTCCCCATAAGAGGGGTCCTTGGGGTGAGAGGGAATGGGTATGGAGGTGTGAGAAGGAGGTGGTCCGTTGAGGGTGACCTTGATAGGTGAAGTTACCACAAAGCCTCTGGGCGCCGTTTTGTCCATGTCCTCCCTTGCAACGTTTTCCAGTTCGCCAAAATCAATACTTGAGTCTACCTTTGAGATTCCGATACGCGAGCAAAATGTCTTTAGGGTCGAGGGGGTGAAGCCTCGTCTGCGAACACCTGAAATGGTTGGAAGGCGTGGGTCGTCCCAACCCGTAACGGTTTTGGTTTCGACGAGTTGGATGAGCTTCCGCTTCGAAAGGACAGCGTATTTGAGGTTGAGGCGAGAGAACTCCATCTGAGTAGGCGGCGGGTAGGAGGGGAGGAAAGAAGAAAGATTTTGAAGGACCCACTCATATAGAGGACGGTGCCCCTCAAACTCCAAGGTGCAGAGGGAGTGGGAAATCGACTCGAGAGCGTCAACAATAGGGTGGGAGAAGTCATACATGGGATACACGTTGTGATCTACGCCAGTGTGCTGGTGAAGGGTGTCAGTGAGGACCCTGTAGGCAACAGGGTCCCTCAGATTCATGTTAGGGGACGCCATGTCAATCTACGATGAGCAAGCGGCGGCGAGGAGCAGAAGGTTGTTAGTTATACTGTTGGGCGGATTGCTGCTGTCGCTTCGCTCCAGCCGTCCTTCGCTCACCTTGAGCCTCAGAACCATGGAGCCCGTCGGAACTTCCCCAGACTTCATTAGCTTCCAAAGCTCCATGTTCTCGGCCGGCGTCGTATCGCGGTAAGAAGAGGGAGTGCCTGGCTCAGTTAGCGTTCCACGCATCTCGCGAATAGCTTCCTTATCCGAACGGTCCACGTAAGCAAGAGATTGTTCAATCAAAAACTCGGCGCTCTCTTGCAGGTAATCAAAGTGCTGCGACGTCGACGTGGTCACCCCGTCAAAGTAATCAGGCCCTACTAACCACTGCACGTCATCAACTATAGATCTCACGTAGTCCACAGACTCCTTGAGAGGGTTAGTATCGTCCATCCTAACGTTGGTCCTCAGTATTCCGTCATGACTGTGTTGCAAATTCAGGCCAAAGTTGATCATTATGGACTTCGCATGGCCCAAATGAAGATAACCGTTAGGCTCAGGAGGAAAACGGGTAGTGAGAGGAAAGTCAGGCCGAGGTTCCATCTTCTTGGAGATGAAGTTCGATGGGAATGTTGGTAACGAATTTTTCATTGACGAAGGGGTTGAGGGTGTAGATAAGGGAGAGATTTTGATCAACAGCACCAACAAAAGAACGTTGGCGAGGGAATTCATGATGTTAAAGGGAAGGGCTGAGGTCGGCCTCGACGAAGGTCTGTGTTGATTTAGTAGATGGTCGCAGTTAGCTAACTTTTAAAACGCGTTCGCGTGATCCCAGGTTCTCCAAAACGTACTGAAGTGATCGTACTATAGGTATTTAAAGAGTTTTGAATTTTTATTTCTCCTCAGCTCTTTGGTTTTGGAAAAGATCAGTTAGTCACCTGTCTTCGATATTTTTGGTTTACACATCAGGAACTTTGTAAAGGTAAGTAACGGGGCTCTTTGGAATACCTTTTGACTCGCGGAAAATATCAAGATGAGATGAAAATTAGAACTCATCCTCATGTTAGTATTTCGCATTTTTAACACTCAATCATCACCAGAATGACCCCCCCTGATAATAATGATCCAGCAGAAAAGTTCAAGATGTTCGTCTCGTTCTTCTTTAACAACCTCGATCTGACCTTGATAGTGCTCAACACATTCACTCTGTGCAACTCACTTACCAACGAGGCTAACTTTGTCCCCTAGAGGACTATTGTCGACAGCGCGTATGATAACGCAGGCGACTTTAAGTTTGAGTACTTCCGGACCTGGTTCCCTTATCTCAACAACCAAACGAATTACGATTATTACGAGATGCGTAGTATCGAGGAAGCTGAGTACAGCTGCGATTATGATGCATACAAGGCGGGCGAAAGTGCAAAGGGGCTCGCAACACACATGAAAACCATCCCCGATCATTGGGACTATGCCGAAACCACGTGTCTTAACCACGCTATGCAGGCTAAAGACTACGAGACTGTCATTCTGCCGGGAATCGTACCGCTCGGCTTATTGGTCCTCATTACCCTCACCTACAAGTTTTACGTGTCTGGGTTGTGGAATCATAAGTATGGAACTTGGGGCCACGTTGCGGCCATGGTGAACGTGAGGAACTACGTCGGTTACAGGCTCCTCCTCATGCTCGTGCTCGCCTTGGCCATCGTCGCTGTTGCCTTCACGTACAGCATCAGGAGCGATTGGAGCAATCCTGACTTCGTCATCATCTTCGTTGTCAGTTCGGTTAACATTCTGAACTCCTACAGTTCCCTCAGGAGCCACACCGACGCAACTTTGGAAGTTGGAGACGTGGCCGATACCATCAAGATTGGCTCTTTCAAGATGTACTCGAAGGTCGAGACTGTGATGGAGGCCATGGAAGACGGTATCATGGTAATGCTCACGAGCGGTCACGACATCATGCTTACTCACGAACTAAAAATATCCTCAGAAGATTGCGCAAAACTCAAGGACTGCGTAATGAAAGGCGGAGTCGTCGGGCGCCATTCGATGCTCGCGCTCATTCTGTCCAAAGGCAAATCCTTTACGCCTCACAAGATCTCAAAGGCCAAAAGTGAGAAACAGTTCAGGGAGAGAGAAGGGAAGCAGTATAGCACCCCGAACAAATTGAAGCCGAGAAGGCCAAGTGTCTAGAGTGGAGGAAGATCCTAAACTTTTTCACTGCCCGGAGGCTTTTCTTCAATACGTTGATCAACCTCTTCGGACTAGTTTGGGAAGTTGCGGGTGCTTCCCAGATAAAGACTGTTTCCTTCCCCAAATATAGCTATGGTTGGGGCGATGGCTACATCGACTCAGAAATGACTAATCTGAATTTCAAAAACGGTACGACCGACGCAAATGACATTGAGAAGACATTTACGATACAAATGGACCCCTTCATAATGAATGATTGCCGACTAACGAGGCTTGTCGTACCCCATTTTATCGGAGAGCACTTTGGTGGACTATACAATGATGGCACCGCAATGCTTATTCTCATCATATTGAGCTCTGCAATCTTTCTGGCTGTGAACTTCATTGCTTTAGTGAGCGAGATAGATAAGTTCCATTATGGCACCTTCGGATTCGTCCAAGCAATATCTGACGCCCCCAAGGATTCGAAGTATCGTAGAACGATCATGTTCGTAATCTTCATATCCTTCCTGGCTGCAGTTTACGTTCTTTTCTTTGATAATGACGTGTGCGCGTGGTGGATTTATACTGACGAATGCAACGAGTTCAATTGGGAGACGGCCCCAGTGATTATCATGGGATGGTTTAACACTGCCCACATCCTCAACACCACTCTTCACGCTAGTAACACGAAACTCGCTCATTCCCCTTTAGCGTCCAGCATTCATATCCCAGGCATGCACATTTGGGATAATCCTAAGGTCATTTACGAACTCGTTCAAGACGGCCTCATGATGTACTTTGCCAAGGGCGACCTTACCATTTTGCAGGAGAGACTAGGGATGGAGAAGACCGTGGTTGACAAACTCGTCAGCGCCCTTTGCAGCATGGAAGTACATCGCGACTTTTACAGTGGCAGGATCAAAATTTCTCATCCAGACACCACCAGGAGGAGGGCGAGCAAGAAAGACCTCGGAGAAAGGCCCGGAGCAAAATTCCAGAAGGTCGCAGCAACAGTTCGGATTGTCGTGAGGATGTCCTTGCCAGCATCGAGTAACGAGGAAGTTGAGAAAGGAGGCGACAATAGGCTTTGAAGGGATGGGGGGAAGAGGAATATAGGGAACACACAAAGGAGTCCCAGGCTTTTGAACACGTTACTTCATTTTATTTCTTCTTCAGTCCGTTCCTTCGCACAACACGTATACTCCGCACCTTTTTCCATTCAACCGACCACACAACCACCACCTACATCGCTTTGGGTGCTCATATCCGCGGGGTTCGTTTCCTCAACCTCGGCAGGCTCAGACTCCTGCTCGGTGCAATCCTCTTCAGCAACCTCAGGCTCAATGGCCTCGGCAGCGCTTAAGCCAACGCCGACGACATCATCCTCTTTGTGAAGTTTCTTACCGGGCGTTCCATACGCGCGCTTGACAGGGCTGTTCTTGACGTTGTTAGAGACCTCCTTAACGCGCTCGTTCTTCAGGCCTGCCTGTTCGGACCTCATCATGAGGAGTGCCTCACGGCGGGCCGCGGCGTCCTCCATCTTCTCATTGAGGGCGATGGGGTCAACCTTGGGCGAGGTGGACTTGGGTGAGACCTACGATGAGCGAAGCGACGAGCAGAGGGTGGTTAGTTGTGCGAAAATGCGGTATGTTGTTTTTGCTGTCAGCCTCACCTTCTTGACAGCAGACTTGGCCACCTTCTCCTTGATAATATCGTCGCGCTTGGCAGAGGCCGACTTGATCTTCACGGTAAGAGTCTCCTTGATGGCATCGGCCTTGGCCTGCTGGGCGGCGAGTGCCTGTTTGCCCCTCTCGCTCTTGTCCCTAGTGTTCTGCCCAACAGTCATTACCTTCTCAGTAATGATACTCTGCTTGGTGTTGATGGCGTTGCTCATCTTGGCGTCGTTCACCTTGGCAAGCTCGGCAGAACGAAGCTGCGATGAGCGAAGCGAATCGCGAATGGGGTTGGGACGATGGGTGAGAATTACAGCGATGGTTACTGGGGCGGCAAGTCTTGTACGGAAGTACGACTGCGTGCGGTTTCTGTCGCTAGCATTTCCAGCTCGTCGTTTCGCTCCTTATCCATTCTCACCTCCTCGCCGCTCAAGACGCCGACGTGCTTCTCCTTAACGCCCTCATTGTGCTCGGCAGCGGTCAAAACCTTCTGGGCCATGACGTTCTCAAAGTTTGCAGTGGCAATTTCCATCTTCCTGACATGGGTGTCGACCAGCTCGGACGCCTTCAAAGCGTTAGCGTGGTCGACAGTCTCCTTGGCAGAAAAAACCTTGGAGTTGTGTCCTGCAACCTGCGATGAGCAGCGCGAGGAGCGAAGCGACGAGAAGAGGAACGGTTGTCAGGAAGGGATGCCGTTGCCACTCATGATGTTATGCGAGGTGTTGCTATCACTTCGCTCCAGCCCTTCGCCTCACCTTTTCGACCTTGGTCTTGGTCAGGTTCTCTACCTTCTTGGTGGCAGCAACCATCTTGTCGGACATCTCGCTCTTCTTCTCCTCGAGAGCCTTCCTCATCGTCTCACCCAAGACGACCTTGTTTTGGTTCACCTTCTCGAACCTCGCGTTGTTCTTGGCCACGGGAGCAGAAAGGTTGGCCTGCGATGGTGAGAAGTGAAACGACGAATAGAAGGTTGTTGTTATATAGGGAGGCGGTATAAAGCGTTTGCTGTCGCTTCGCTCCAGCCTTCTCCGCCTCACCTCTCTCAACAAGTTAGCAGCAACCATCCTGTTCTCAATATCCTCCTTGGTGGGAGAGGGAGATTTCCAGGACTCCAAGCGCTTCACAACTGCGGGGGTTAAGACGGGAGACGCGTTCTGGAAGGGACTTAAGAGTGGGTTTTTGAAGAACAAAGAAGGTCGGAGGCGCTTCGCAGAAGTTTAACAGTAATATCAGGACCAAATCTCGACAATATGCGTCATTGTGCCCCACAAAGGGAGATATAGGTAGGTAATACTTCGATGGATGGGGCAAATATATTAGATTGAATGGCATGAGGCGTTTAAAATCACATCCAAATCCAAACTCCTGGCGATCGAATCAAAAGGTAACAGTTATATATAGACAATAGAGACAATAGAACACAATAATGACCACATAAATGGAGATTATATTAACACAAACGTACCTCCTTAATATCTATTTCGAAACTAACGGGTTGCAATGCCATCTTTAAGATTTTTGCCTCCATTTCAACAATCTTAAAAAAGCAGTTCCAAGATTCGCTTTAGTTTGATTCTGATCCGACTCGGGTTTGACTTTTTGCCACGGGTAACCCATTTCCAATACACAAATCAAACAAATAATCATTGAACCATGTTATTTCGTTCGTCTGGTCTAGTTATCCTTGTCCTAACAGGTCTTGTTTTCACCGACACGTTAGCTTTAGTCAATAATATCGCATCTATTTCCGCCATTAGTCTAATTCTCCTCGATTCGATACCCTCAGTTGTAGGATACGCGTCTAGATTGCCGTGCGACCGGGATTTGACCTCAGGAACTACCATTATGGGCTCTGCTGCTATTTCAGACTCGACGAGAACCACCAGCTTTGAGAGAGATGGCACCACGATTGCGTGCGGCAGCGAGTACATTCCTGGCGAGGTAAGAACGAGCGAGGAGCGCGAAGGACGGGAGGAGGAAGAGACTACTACATCACAATACCTAACAACCTTCTGCTCGTCGCCTCGTTCCTGCTTTGCTCCTCGCCAGACCCTGACCGTTCACATCTCCCCCACCTCTAATCAGTGCGTATTTGAGGTTGCAGGAGCCACCTTTTCGAGCGGAACTTGCTCCAACACCAGGCATGCAAGTTCTGGTCAGTCGGTTGTGATGCCAAGCACTGGTACTGTAACAGCTAAGGCCGGCTGGGCTGGGGGCTGGGGTGCGGTGAAAATCACTGATACCTGCACCATCACTGCTGGAGCTGCTTCGCCCACGGACGCCCCAACAGACGCCCCAACAGACGCCCCCACAAAGGTGCCTACTGTTCAAACCTCCGCTCCTACTGGGTCGCCCACGCCACTTACCCCTTCCCCAACCTCCGCTCCAACGAAAGAACCAACATTAGGTAAGAATTCTGTGTGTGAGCAGGTCAAGTCAAAGTCACTAACCCATACCATCAAAGCCCTTAACACAACACTAACTCCTACGCAATCTCCATCACAATCACCGACACAATCTCCATCTCAATCTCCGACACAATCTCCCACACGGTCCTCAACGACACTATCCCCAACGAAATCATCCCTAATAACCCCCACAACAACCCCCACAACAACACCCACAAAAACTTTTTTCTAACAGATCTAGACGGTTCTTTCTCCCGTTCATCCCCACCTGTCTTCCTCTCTATCCTCTCAGTCTTAGTCACATCGTACCTCGCCGTCGTCACCTTATAGTAAAAAAGAACAACCAACAACCCCTCCGTTTTTGCCCGTGAAATTCAATGCTTTAAATTAAACTGCCAAGTTCCCCCGAAGCGCTGTCTCAAACTCTTCCTCCTCTCTTGTCCGACTTCCTTCCCCCTTGGGGTCCCTACTTGACCCTGTAGACCTGTTTCCCCGCGCTCTTCTCAAGGAAGTCCCCCTTCCTGCAGAACACTGCCAGCACCCTCGCTACCACCGCCGCGTTCATTCCGATCCCCACCCCCTGTTCGATGAGGGATTTCTTGTTCGCCATCTGTCCCACCCCAACCCTAGACTGAAGGAAGGACTCTGCCTTAAGGTAGTCCTCCCTGTTCCCCCCCTCGCTAGCCCTCAGCATGTCCTGCCCGTTGTTAGCGTCCGTCTCGCTAGCCGCCATGGTAGCGACCCTGAAAAGTCTCAGCGCCTCCGCAATATCCTGCGCCTCCACCTCTGCCGCGAGCCTCATCTTCGCCTGGCTCTCGCTGAGCCTCACCAGCGCCTCAAGCTGCCTGACAGTGATGGGAACCACCTGGGCCGTGTCGCCGCCGTTCTCGGAGGCGCGCCTGCGGACGTCGTCCCGGATCTTAACGTACGACGACGCGAGGACGTCGCTGGATTCCTGCGTCAGCCTGGGGGAGCACCTGCTCCTGCAGTACATGACAAACTTCTTGAACGTCTTAATGTCCAGGGATCCTCCCATCAGGGCCACCCTCGCCGCCTTGTCGGCGACCGACTCGTCGTTGTTCTGCTCCTCTTCCGACCTCTTGGACACGTTTGAGGAATCGTTAGCTCCTATGTGCACCCCCATGACGTGCCGGGCAATGGCCTTGTCCCTAGCCTCGTCGCGGATGTCACGGACTATGAAAATAAGGTCGAAACGGGAAAGGATCGTCGTCATAAGGTCTATGTTCTCCCCCGCGCTCCTGAGGTCGTCGTACCTGCCATATATCGGGTTGGCTGCAGCGAGCACCGAGGCCCTAGAGTTGAGCACGGTGGTTATTCCAGCCTTGGCAATGGAGATCGTCTGCTGCTCCATGGCCTCGTGGATGGCGACCCTGTCCGCCGGCCTCATCTTGTCGAACTCGTCTATGCACACGATCCCTCCGTCCGCGAGGACCATGGCCCCTCCCTCGAGGTAGAACTCACCCCTGGAGTCCTTGATAACAGAAGCCGTAAGACCGGCGGCGGAACTTCCCTTCCCGGACGTGTAAACCCCAACCGGCGCCACCTTCTCCACGAATTTAAGGAACTGACTCTTGGCCGTTGACGGGTCTCCCATAAGGAGGACGTTGATGTCCCCCCTCAGCCTCATCCCGTCCGGTAGTTTCTTGGCCGCCCCCCCCATAAGCTGGCACACGATGGCCTTCTTGATATCAGTGGTGTAGTCCCCTTGGATACTCGGGGCCACGGACTTGGTGAGGATGTCGTAGACGTCGGCCCTGCGACTGAGGGCTATGAAGGCCTCCTCTTCCTTAGGGGTGAACGATGCGGACGAGGACGAGTTCGAGGACTCGTACTAAGAGGAGTGTGAGGCGGTGAGGAGCGAAGCGACGAGCAGATGCTTGTTAGCTATGCAAGAAGGCGGTATGCGCTCGGGCAAGTCGCTCAGCTCTTCGTTTTCCACCCCCTCGTCCTACGCTCACCTGTATCCCCAGCACCTGTATGTAAAGCTGTTTAACGCTGCTCGTCTTCGCAGACTTATCTGCCATGTTCTTGTAAAGGCTCGCAACCCCTATAACGCTGACCCTCATCCCCGGCTTTGCCTTGTCCACCAGTTCCCTGTCTAGGGCGAGGAGTATGTTGCGGGGCATCTCTCCCGTCGGCACGCACTCCGGGGCCTCCTGCAGCTTGAGCGACTGGGTGTCGATGTAAGCGCACTCGTCAGGCATTACCATGTAAGGCTGCATACCGCATTGTCTCTCCCCCTCCATTCCCCCCTCCGTGCACCGACCGGGCAGCTTGGCGGTCCCGTAAGGGTCCCTTATCTCCAGCTGTTTCCTACTCCCGCAGTCCTTGCACATTATGGAGATCCTGCGGGCCTTGGAGCGGATGCGGGTGGTGCTGATCACGATACCTGGAGTCTTTATCAGCTTGTTCACGTGGCTGCTGGTTATCTTACGAAGCTCCACGGGCTGGAGGTGGGGAGCAGTGAAGGTTATGTGAATGTCCTCGACTGCGGAGTGG
>JGI24540J26637_10000309_pt1 | contig 19889 bp, 12 predicted proteins | sample NorSeaMetagenome_FD_26637 | JGI IMG/M metagenome (IMG submission 26637)
CTATAGTATTTGGCTGTGATTGTTCTGTAATAATAATAGTATCTAAAGCAAAACAATTAGTAAAATTGTCAGTTACTTTAATACTAAAATTTCCTCCTCCTACATTTATAGTGCTATCTGTAGAATTATTATTCCATAAATAACTATAATTTCCTGAGCCGCCATTTACAATTGGATAGATATTTGTTATATCATTACACGCAATAGTATAATCATTTCCTAAGTTAACTGTTGGTGCGGCTTGAGAATTAACAATTATTGTATCAGAAACTACTGGACATCCAAATGATGTAGCAGTTACCCAATACTCTCCGCTAGAAACTGTTACATTAGAATTTGTACTAAATATTCCACTACTATCATACCACTCATACGTTGCGCCAACTCCTCCATTTGCAGTTAGAGTTATTGTAGAATTACATGGGATCTCTAGTACAGTAGAATCTAATCCTAAATCATCAACTATTTCTAGTAAAGGAGAAGCAAAACTTCCAGCCTGAAGCCATACAAAAGAGCTTAAACCAGGATCAGTACCATCAGCAATTGCTAAACGAATATGGTATGTTTCACCACATTGAACAGCAGCATATGCAGTTAAAACTGTAGTATATCCTTTGGCTGCAGCTATAGTGTCTAAACCTCCAGTATTATCAACAAAATATTGATCATTAATAGGTGTGACACTATTTACTGATGAAATAGTAATTGGTAACTCTGGACTAGAACCTGGAACAATAGCTAAATTAACAGATCCATTAGGATGAAACGCAGGTGATGAAAAGGGACCAGTAATACCAGGTCCAGACAAAAAGAAACCAAAAACATCATTATATTGACTATTCTCAAAATTGAAATATTCTTCAGAACCAAAAACATATTGAAAGCTTAAAGAATCTGATGTAGGAACAAAATCAAATTCCAATACAGCAACATCATTAATACTACCAACTGTAAATGAGTTAGTAAATGGACTTGGAAGTAATGGTGGTACTGAATTAGCAACATTTAACAAATCTGGGTCAGTTGCAATATTAGATATAATAGCTCCAAAACCTGTATAAAATGGATCTAGTACTGATAAGTCCCCTGTAGCCATAACAATACCACTATTTATGCCAAGACTTGTATTAGTTGCGTCAAAATAACCTATCTGTACACTATCTCCTTGATAAGAGTGATTAGAGGCTATAATACCCCCACCTAAAAGAACATCATTAATTAAGTATGTTGGATCATCATATGGGGCATTATTATCTATCGTTATCTGACCATAAACCATTAAAGAAATAAGTGAAAAAACTAGTGAAAAAATAAACTTCATATAGACACAAAATTATGAAATAATTATTAGTAATGAATATTAACTTAAATGAGAGAGCGTAAGAACTTATATTATAAGTTAAAGAGAGCTAATCACTTATTTGATTTTCATACATTTTCGCATAAGAACCTTTAAGATCTAAAAGCTGTTTATGATTACCTTCCTCAAGAACAATACCATCTCCTAATAATAAAATTTTATGCGCATTTATTATAGTAGATAATCGATGTGCTATAACAATAGTAGTTCTATCCTTAGATAATTTTGCAAGTGCATTTTGAAGAAGCTGTTCAGTAGCAGAATCAATGGAGGCTGTTGCTTCATCTAAAATTAAAATTTTAGGATTTCTAATATATACTCTTAGAAAAGCAATTAACTGTCTTTGTCCAGAAGATAAAGTAACACCTCTCTCGCCAACAACATAATCAAGGCCATCGGGAAGAGAAGATATAAAATCATGAATTCCAATTTCTTTAGCAGCACTTACAACCTCATCTTTAGAGATAGAGTCATCAAACAATGTGATATTTTTAAAGATAGAATCAGAAAATAAAAAAACATCTTGTTGAACCAAAGCAATATTATTTCTTAAAGATGATAAGCTCATTTCATCAATAGCAATACCATCTATTTTAACAGAGCCTTTTGATATTTCATAAAACCGATTTAATATTCTTATAACAGAAGATTTTCCCGCTCCAGTTTGACCAACTAATGCTAAAAACTTACCAGCTGATATATGAAAACTTAAGTCCTTTAAAACCCATTGCTTTTCTTTGTAAGCAAACCATACATTTTCAAATAAAATATCGCCTTTAATATCTAAAACCTCAATCTTACCATTATCATCAATTTTGTCATTTGTATCTAAAATCTTAAAAACCCTCTCTGATCCAACAATACCCATTTGTAAAATATTGAATCTATCAGCTAATTGTCTAATCGGTCTAAACATCATATGTATATATAATATAAATGCAATAATCTCACCAAGAGTAATACTCTTTCCAGCAAGAATAGCTTCTCCACCATACCAAACTATTAAACCAATTGACATAGCTGATAAAACCTCTACAACTGGAAAAAAAACTGCATAATAAAATATTGAACGAAGATGAGCATCTCTATGTTCAACGTTAATACTTTTAAACTTTTCAAATTCAGCCTCTTCTCTATTAAATATTTGAACAATATTCATCCCTACAATATGCTCTTGAACAAATGCATTAATACTAGAGACTTTATCTCTTACATCTTGAAAAGAAGCCTTAATATTTCTTTTGAACCATGCTGTAGCTATTAATAAAACAGGGATTGTAAGAAGTGCAATAATTGACAAACGCCAATCAGTATAAAACATAACTACTATAACAATTACAAGCTTTAAAAGTTCAGCAATTATCACTAAAAGACCTTGTGAAAATATATCAGCAATAGTTTCAATATCTGAAACAGATCTAGTAACCAAAGTTCCAATTGGAGTCTTATCAAAATACGTCATTTTAAGAGATAAAATATGTTTGAATATTTTTTTTCTTAAGTCAAGAATTACATTCTGACCTATCCAAGTTGATAAGTATATGTAGAAAAATTGCACAAATCCTTCACAAAAAAGCAATGCAATTAACAATACTGTAATCCTCAATAAATTTTCTGGATCAGCAATTATTATAAAATTATCAATCGCATAATTAATTAGCATAGGCCTTGCAGGACCTAAAAAAGATAAAATTATAGCTGATAATGCAGCAATTAAAAATTGTTTTTTATAGGGTTTTGCAAAAGTAATTACTCTAAAAAGAAGAGAAACATCAAGAACTTTACCAGTTTTATTTTGTTGCATTTAAAATTTCTTTTGAGTATTCTATATTTAAAAGACTTAAACCATTTGCGGGAACAGAATATCCAGCAAGAGATCTATCTTTTCCAGAAATAATTGTTTTAATATCTTCTGGAGATTTTTTACCATCTCCAATTTCAATCATAGTACCGACAATAGCTCTAACCATATTTCTTAAAAAACGATCAGCCCTTATTGTAAATATAATTTGATCATTACTAAGATACCATTTTGCAGAGTAAATGTTGCAATTATTTGTATGACTATCACTATGTAATTTTGCAAATGAACTATAATCTGCAGCTCCTGTAATATAATTACAAGCTAAATTCATATTTTTAACATTCATGTCTCTATGTAATAATAATGACTGATTATTAAAAGGATCTTTTAATGTTGAAATACGATATTCATATGTTCTTGACAATGCAGAAAATCGAGCATGAGAATCATTTTTTACTAAAAAAATATTGTTAATAGCTATATCATCATTTAAAAATCCATTCATTTTGAGAATAGTTTTTTCTATATCAAAAGAAATATCAGTATCAAAATGTGCAATTAATTGTTTAGCATGAACTCCAGTATCAGTTCTACCTGCACCAACAACTTCTATTTTAATATTTAAAATTGTAGAAAGTGCAGTATTAATATGATGTTGAACAGTATCTGCATTTGGCTGAACTTGCCAACCATGATAATTAGAACCATCATAAGAAATATCAATAAAAAATCGCATCTTTAAAATTTGATTACAAAAGTAAAAAAAGCAATCCATTATATACGATAAATAAAAATTGTTCGTTGTGCTTTGATAATAAGAAAGTGTGTATTAATTTTGCGAACTTAAAATTTAATAAAATGACTGAAATACTTAATACTGATATAAAAGAACTTAATGAAAAAATCAATAAAGAAAGTGCTATTATTGATATATTAATGCTGGAAATGAATAAGGTTATTGTGGGTCAGAAACACATGACTGAAAGATTAATGATTGCACTTTTATCAAATGGGCATGTATTATTAGAAGGTGTTCCTGGACTTGCAAAAACATTAGCTATTAGTACTTTGGCAAAAACTATTGATGCTAATTTTAGCAGACTACAATTTACTCCTGATTTACTTCCTGCAGATATTATTGGAACTCAAATTTACAGTCCAAAGAATGAAAATTTCTCTGTAAAAAAGGGTCCAATTTTCGCAAATTTTATTCTTGCAGATGAGATTAATAGAGCACCTGCTAAGGTACAATCAGCATTATTAGAAGCAATGCAAGAGAGACAAGTGACAATTGGTGGAGAATCATATAAACTTGAAAAACCTTTCTTAGTAATGGCTACTCAAAATCCTGTTGAACAAGAGGGAACATATCCATTACCAGAGGCACAAGTTGATAGATTTATGCTTAAAGTAGTAATCGACTATCCTAAAAAAGAAGAAGAAAAACTAATCGTTCGACATAATTTAGCGAAGTCTTTTCCTACTGCAAATTCAGTTGTTAAAATAGAGTCTATATTAAAAGCGCGTGAATTAGTTAAGGAGGTTTATATGGATGAAAAAATTGAGCAATATATCATTGATATTGTATTTGCAACAAGAAACCCAGAGGATTATGGATTAGAAAAACTTAAAGACATGATCTCTTTTGGAGGCTCACCAAGAGCTAGTATAAATCTTGCTGCAGCATGTAAGGCATATGCTTTTATTAAAAGAAGAGGCTATGTGATACCTGAAGATGTAAGAGCGTTATGCTATGATATTCTTAGACATAGAATTGGATTAACATACGAAGCAGAAGCAGAAAACATAACTTCAGAATATATTATCACTGAAATCCTTAATGCCGTAGAGATTCCATAAATGAGCACAAGCGCTTTACTTAAAAAAGTACGGAAAATTGAAATTAAAACCAAGGGGCTCTCGAACCATATATTTGCAGGCGAGTACCATACGGCTTTTAAGGGAAAAGGTATGGCTTTTTCTGAAGTTAGAGAGTATCAGCCTGGAGATGATGTAAGGTCAATTGATTGGAATGTAACAGCTAGATACAATGCTCCTTTTGTTAAGATTTTTGAGGAAGAGAGAGAAATGACAGTAATGCTTTTAGTTGATGTCTCTGGTTCAGGAGATTTTGGAACTAACAAGCAGTTTAAAAGAGAGCTTGCTACAGAAATATCTGCTATACTTGCATTTTCTGCAATTAAAAATAATGATAAGGTTGGTGTAATTTTCTTCTCTGATATTATTGAAGAATTTATTCCTCCCAAAAAAGGGAAAAGTCATATTCTTAGAATTATTAGGCAAGTTTTAGCTTTTGAAGCAAAAGAGAAAAAAACAGATATTTCTTTAGCCATTGAATATTTCAATAATGTCATGAAGAAAAGAACAATATGTTTTGTTTTATCAGATTTTTTAAGTCCAGAATTTGAAAAACCTTTAAAAATAGCATCTAAAAAACATGATATTATTGCTCTAAGAATATTTGACAAAAGAGAGAATTCGCTACCAAATGTTGGAATAATACCTCTTCAAGACGCTGAAAATAATAGCATTTCATATGTTGACACTTCATCAAAAAAAGTAAGGGAAACTTTCAATAATAAGCAAGAAGAAAAACAAGCATATCTAAAAAAACTATTTCCAAAATGTGGCGTAGATATGATAGATATATCTACTGGAAGTGATTATGTAAAACCACTAATGAATTTTTTTAAAAATAGAGGTAAAAGAAGATGAGGAAGTTAATTTTCATACTATTCACTTTAAATATAAGCTTATTTTGTTTTGGACAAAAAGCTATTATAACATTAGACACTAATATTATATTAATTGGTGAGCAGACAATATTTAAAATAGAATGTTTAGATATTGACAAAACCATTAATTGGCCACTATTTAATGATACTATTGTTGAAGGAATAGAAATTATAAGCAAGTCAGAAATAGACACTATTTCTAATANCAATNCTGATAAAAAAACATATTCTTTTTCTCAAGAATATTTAATTACTTCATGGGATAGTGGAGCTTACTATATAGCCCCTATAAAACTAAATCCTAATCTTTCAACTGAGGGTCTTTTATTAAATGTAATGTCCGTAAATACAGATCAAAATGCAGATATCAAAGACATTAAAGAGCCATTAGATGCTGAATATGAACTTAAAGATTTTATGATTTGGATAATACTTTTGCTTACAATTATTCTAATTATTTATCTACTTAATAAATATGTCTTTAATAAAAAAGAAAAAGTAGAAAAAAAGATTATCAAAAAAATTATCCCTGCACATATTACAGCACTAAAAGAATTAAATCATATTGAACAAAAGGAACTTTGGCAATCAGGTAAAATCAAACAATATCACTCTGAAATTTCTGAAATTCTACGTAAATATATGGAGCATCGTTTTCAATTTATTGCTCTTGAACTAACAACTGATGAAATATTATCACATATACAGAATACTATTTCTAGAGAAGAACATATAGAGCTCAAGCAGATATTACAAAGAGCTGATCTAGCAAAGTTTGCAAAAAGCAAACCAAATGAAGAAGAGAACAAGCAAAGTATGGAACTAGCAAAACGATTTNTTGATAAAACAAAAAAATCAGAAAAAATCAATGAATAACTATAACTTCATAGATCCTGAGTTTTTTTATTTATTAGCTATACCACTAATATACTTAATTTGGTATTTCTATAAAAAACCAAATATTACTAGTCAGATTGTATTTTCTAATACAGAATTTCTAACAAATTCAAAAACTTTAAGAACAAGACTAAGACATATTCCGATTATTTTCAAAACTTTAGCAACGTGCCTATTAATTATTGCTCTTGCTAGACCGCAGTCATCTACAAACTGGGAAGAAAGCACTACAGAAGGAATTGATATTGTNTTATCAATGGATATATCAGGAAGTATGTTAGCTGAAGATTTAAAACCTAATAGATTAGAAGCATCAAAAAATGTAGCTATGGATTTTATTTCTAAAAGAATAAATGATAGAATAGGTTTAGTTATTTTTAGTGGTGAGAGCTTCACCCAATGCCCCTTAACAACTGACCATAATGTATTAACAAATCTTTTTAAGGATGTTAAAAGTGGTATGGTAGAAGATGGCACAGCGATAGGTATGGGTTTAGCAACAGCTGTAAATAGATTAAAAGATAGTGATGCGATAAGTAAGGTCATTATACTCTTAACTGATGGGGTTAATAATAAAGGAGTAGTGGCCCCTTTTACTGCTGCAGAAATAGCAAAGAAATTTGGAATTAGAGTATATACAATTGGCGTAGGAACAGAAGGCTTTGCTCCATACCCATTCCAAACTCCATTTGGGGTTAAATATCAAGATGTAGAAGTTCAGATTGATGAAAAGACTCTACAAGATATTGCAACTGTTACAGATGGAAAATACTTTAGAGCAACAAATAACAGCAAATTAAAAGCAATATATAAAGACATTGATGCGCTTGAAAAATCAAAAATTGAGGTCACTGAATTTCATAAGAGATCAGAAGAGTTTTTGCCTTTTGCATTTGCAGCTTTTATGTTAATTATTAGTAGTTTTTTTCTCAAGATCACTTATTTTAAACAAATTCCATAATGTTAAGATACGATAATATAGAATATTTATATCTGCTAATATTAATACCAATTATTATAGCTGCAATATTTATGTATTCAAAGTGGCAAAAAAAATCTATTAAAAAATTTGGAGATGCTCTTTTAGTCTCAGAGCTAATGCACTCACATTCTACTTTAAGAAAAAAAATAAAAAACTTAGCAATGGTTCTTTCAATTATATTTCTAATTATTGGAATAAGTAATCCACAAATTGGAACTAAAATGGAGGAAGTAAAAAGAGAAGGAGTAGANCTTATGATTGCAATAGATTTATCATACTCTATGATGGCGGAAGATATCAAACCAAATAGATTGGAAAGAGCCAAACAAGCAATCTCTCGTTTAATTGATAAACTTGAAGGAGATAGAATTGGGCTCGTTGTATTTGCAGGAGAGGCTTATATTCAACTACCAATAACTACTGACTATTCCGCTGCTAAATTATTTTTATCAACTGTAAATACAAGTATTGTGCCAACTCAAGGAACTAAAATTGGGAATGCAATTGATTTATGTGTCAAGTCTTTTGATAGTGAAAATGCTCAGAGCAAGGCTATTATTATTATAACAGATGGTGAGAATCACGATGAAGAAGCTATAGAGTCTGCCAAAATAGCACAAGAACAAGGAATTTATATTCATACACTTGGAATGGGTCTTAGTAAGGGAGGACCAATACCTATTTANAATAAATATGGGAATACAACTGAATACAGAAAAGATAGAGAAGGAAATACAATAATCACCAAACTTAATGAAAAGCTACTACAACAAATTGCACAAGAAGGTATGGGAACCTATGTGAGGGCTAACAACTCAAAATCTGGTCTATCATTACTTTTTGATGAAATAAATAAAATGGAAAAAAAGGAGATAGGAACAATGGTATTTACTGATTACAAAGATAGGTTTCAAATTTTTCTAGGAATTTCACTTATTCTTTTACTATTTGATTTATTATTACTACAAAGAAAAACTAAATGGAATTCTAAAATAAATTTATATAAATAATGAAAAAAATATCGATATTTATTTTACTTATAAGCTTGAGCTACAACAGTCAATCACAAAATAAAAAAACATTAATCCGTGATGGAAACAATCTATATAATGATAGTAGTTATAATATGGCTGAAATGCAGTATAGAAAATCTTTAGAAAAAGATCAAGACTATTTTAATGCTTCTTTTAACTTAGCAGATGCTATATATAAACAAGAAAGATATGAGGAATCATCATCACTATTCGATGCATTAAAAGACAATGCAAAAAATAATATTGATCTCGCTAAAATTAACCATAACCTTGGTAATTCATTGCTGAAAGAAAATAAAACTGACCAAGCTATTGAAGCTTATAAAGATGCTTTAAGAAATAATCCTAAAGATGAACAAACAAGATATAATTTAGCTTATGCACAAAAAGTAAAAAAACAAGAGGAAGAACAAAATAAAGATCAAGAAGAAAATAAAGATCAAGAAGAAAATAAAGATCAAGATAAAAAAGATAAAGAACAAGAAGAACAAGAAGAACAAAAGAAAGAAAACAAAGAGGAAGATAAAAAACAAGAAGAGCAAAAGAAAGAGGACATGAGTAAAGAAGATGCGGAAAAAATGCTAGAGGCACTTCAACAAAGAGAAAAAGAACTTCAAGAAAAATTACAAAAGAAAAAAGTAAAAGGACAAAAAATCAAAATATTAAAAGACTGGTAAATTGAAAAATTTAATTTTTATAGTATTCTTATTATTCAGTGTAGTATGTCAGTCTCAAATACTGACAGTTACTAGTGACAAAAATCCTGTTGCTATTGGTGAGCAAATAACATTAAAGTTCTCAGTTAATGCCAAGGCTAAAGAATTTAAAGCACCGAAATTTTCTGGTCTTAGATTATTAAATGGTCCTATTTCAAGTTCTTCAAGCAGTTATAGTTTTGTAAATGGCAAAAGCAAAAGTGAGGTTACAACGACATATTCTTTTAATTTATCAGCGGTCCAAGAAGGTACTTTTATTATACCTCCAGCGAGCGTTGTAGCTAATGGAAAAAAAATTATAAGTGAAGCAGTTAGTATTAAAGTTGTAAAGCCAAATAAACAACAACAGCAAAATAAAAAATCTATAACTGACAATTTATTTATTACAGTTAAAACAAATAAAAAAAACATCTTTATAGGAGAGCAAATTATTGTTAGTTACAAACTACATACTAGATTAGATCTAGAAAATACTGAACTAACAGCTTTACCAAATTTAAATGGATTTTGGAAAAAAGATTTAGAAGCCTCTAGCAGATTTAAACGCGAAGTAATTAACAGTATCGCTTATAATACAGCAGTAATTAAGAAAACCGTACTAACGGCTCAAAAATCTGGAAAACTAATTATTGATCCCATTGAAGTTACTTGCAGTATTAGAACAACAAACCAACAAAAAAGAAGAGATCCTTTTGCTAATTTTTTTAATAGTTATAATGTCAAAGAAGAACTTATTTCATCAAAACCTATAACTATAAATGTAAAAGAACTACCCAAGCCAAAACCAAAAGGTTTTTTAGGAGCTGTAGGAGTTCTAGATATTTCAGCTAAGGTTAATAAAAAAGAATTAAACGCAAATGATGCAATAACATATTCTGTTAAGATTACAGGAACAGGAAATATTGAGTTAATTGATGCTATGAAAATAGATTTTCCTGAAGATTTTGAAGTATATGACCCAAAGATTAATGATAGAATTTTTGAAGGAGGGAATAAAAGAAGCACTAAGACATATGAGTATCTATTAATCCCTAGATATAAAGGTAATTATGATATACCTACATATAATTTTGTTTTTTTTAATACAAAAACAAAAAAATATCAAACTATTAAAACAGCTAAATTTAATATCTCAGTTCTTAAATCTTCAAATGAAGAAAAGGGATATATTCCGATAAATCAGCAAAACATTACAACATCAAATAAGGATATAAACTATATTAAGACTAGCACAATTCTAATAAATAAAGATGAAAAAACTCAAAACTTAAATTTATTATACATATTATTTTTTCTTCCTTTAATATTAATTCTAATCTTAAAAATAAAATCCTTCTTTTTTAAAGACACAGATTTAAACATCTTAGATAGAAGACATAAAGTTGCAAATAGAGTAGCCAACAAAAGATTAAAAAATGCTCAAGAATGTATAAAAAATGAAAATTTTGAAGGTTTTTTTGAGGAAATAGAGAAATCTCTTTGGGGTTATTTTGCGCATAAATTTAAAGTGCAAATCGCTGATCTATCCAAAGAAAGTATTGAATCATATTTTAATGATTTTAATGTAAAAAATGAAGTGAAAATTCAATTTATAGAGCTTATTAACGACTGTGAAATTGCACGTTATGCTCCATCTTCAAATAAAAATAAGAAAATGTCAGATACTCTTTTGGAGGCCAAAAAAATAATTATCGACGTAGAATCAGAATTAAAATGAAAAAAATAATATTTATAATTTGTTTTCTTTTTAGCATTAGTATTCAGGCTGATGATAGTTTATTTATAAATGCAAATAAGGATTATGCTAATGAAAATTATTCAAAAGCAATAGAAAAATATGAAAGTATTATAAATAGTAATCTAGAAAGCGCTGAGCTCTATTACAATTTAGGTAACTGCTACTATAAAACTGAACAAATCCATAAAGCAATTTACTTTTATGAGAAAACATTAAAATATAACTCAGATTTTAATGATGCTACAGAAAATATTTTATTGTGTCAATCAAAGTTAATTGATAAAATAGATATTATGCCAGAGCTTTTTTACAAAACAATTTTTAAAAAAATTAAAAAATCACTCTCGTTTAAGAAATGGTTTTATTTAACAATTATTTGCATATGGCTTGTATTCTTAATTTCAATATTTAGAGTATTTGCAAGTAAGAATAATTTTGTTTTGACAAATTTATTTATAGTTGCCTTAATGTTATTTTTTATAACCTCTAGTGTAAACAAAGATGATACAAACAAAAGATCTGCAATAATTTACGCTGCATCAACAAATATTATGAGTGCTCCATCTGATAAATCAACAAATCTTTTTACTCTTCATATTGGAACAAAAATTAATATAAAAGACCAAATTGGTGATTGGATAAATATTAATATTTCAAATGGTAAAAAAGGGTGGATTCGACTTTCTGATATTAAAGAAATATAGCTATAATTTGATTAATATTCTTTTTAAAATTTAATCAAATAAATCTTTTATTATTTCAAGAATTATAAAAAAACAATCCATTATCGTGCTTATCTATACTTATTCTAAATAAATTATACACTAGTATATTTACTTTTTCTTAATAATTTCTGTTAATAATTAATTATATTTGTGACATACATTAATTACATCAACAAATTATGAACGTTAAAAATATATTTTTATATCTAGTATTAGTACTATTTATCAATACTAATTTAAATTCAGCTACACCAAATAATTGGACAAGCTATTATTCAGACAATGAAGTGAAAATAGAGTACCAATATACAGACTGTCAATTTTTAGAGAGTTTTAACCAAGAATTTGTAATCTTTAAAATTACTAATTTAACAAATAAGCAGGTAAATGTTAGTTGGAATAATGAATCTTGGTATGATAAAAAATGTATTAATTGNAATGATGATAAAGATGGAGAATCATTTAATGAGGTATCAATTAATCCAAATCAAATAGTTATTGGAGATTGTNATACACAAAATAGTCTTAGGATTTTTTCAAAATTTAGTGATAAGCTAGAAAATATGCCAGGAGTTAATAAAATTGTTAAGCTTACTAAATTCAAGTTACAAAATATAAATATCAAATATGAATAAAAATATTACTTTTCTAAATAATTTAAAACTATGTTTTTTATTATTTGCATGTTTAACAACAATTGATTCTTTCAGTCAGAGCAATTGTCAAGTTACTCTAACTTCTGTTAGGGATAGTATTGCCTGTGGTGAGACTATAGATATAGAAACAATTGGTTTAGGAGGTTTACAAACAGATGATTTCTCATCAGGAACGCTTAGTGGATTATGGGCTGCGCCAGGGGGTATTTCTNCGGGATATACTATTGGAGGACCGTGTGGAACAAATCCAAATGGAGGTGTTCATTTATGGTTTGGNACTGGTGCTGCAATTCCAAGATCTGCTACTACAATTGGAGTAGATGCTTCGTGTGGAGGTAATATTAGTTTTGATTTTAGACAAGAGACACAATCTGGAAATTGTGATGGACCAGACCTTCAAAACGAAGGAGTTTATTTACAATATCTAGCACCTACTGGTCCTTTCGCTGGAGTGTGGACTGATATCACATATTTTAGTCCAGTTGGATTTCCATATACTGGATGGCAAAATCACTCTTTTCCTATTCCAATTAGCGCTCAACACATAGGAACACAATTTAGATGGATTCAAACAGGAGCATCTGGACCAACTTGGGATTTTTGGGGAGTTGATAATATAAATATTGCTAGCTGTGCTGGATTCTACTACAATTGGTTATCACCTGTTGCTGTCGCAGGTTTTGCAGGTGATTCAATTAATGCTCAGCCTTTTGCTGATTCAACAATTTATTCAATTATGTATACTAATGGAATTAATGATACGTGTTATGATTCATTAGCAATTTATGTTGAACAGCCAACAATTGTAGCAACTGTATTTCCTTCAGCTTGTTCTGGATCTGACACTTTATTTGCACAGGCAACAATTCCTGCGAACTGTTATTATAGACTTGAATGCTGGAACTACTTACCTCCTCCTGGAGCACAAAATTTAGGATGGCAAGTACCNGGTACTACCCCACAAGCATATCATAACATAGACCTTGTAATTAATGGGAGTTTACAAAGTAATTACACNATGATTGCTGGTGCTAATTACACCTCTGAAGATTATCAAATACCAGTTACAAATGGGGAGGTTATGGATCTTATATTTACATCATTAGGCTCTGGAGCTAATGAAGCTATGTATAGATTATATGATAGTCAAAATAATTTAATTACCACTCAAGGATTTCCTGGATCTACTCCTTCCAATTTAACAGGACATCTAGTTGGGTGCCCTGCAACAGCATCATACAATTACACTTGGGCAAATATTACAAGTGGAGGTGTTGCTGGTCTTAATGATCCTAACATCCAAAATCCTCTTGCTACAGTTGCTCAGGTAACAAATTTCCAGGTAACGGCATATGATTCTATAAACACACAATGTACTGTAACAGATATTGTTACATGCCTTCCTAATCTTAACAATATTACTGGAACAATGAGTGGTCCTACTAATTTATGTTTAGGAGATATCGTTACATTAAATTTAGCTTTAGTAGGGTTAGCTCCTTTTGATTTAATTCTTGATGTATCAAATGCTAATGGTTCAACAACTCAAACTTATCAACTTGATGCTAATGGATTTGACGCAGTAACTGGTCTTCCTATAACATTTACACCATCAATTAGTACAACCTACTCTATTCTTAGTCTTTCAGATATTACAGGTTGTCCTGGCTCAATTACAAATCCTGCTCTTGTTGTAACAGTAAATGAGTATCCTTCACTTGCGGTGAGTACAGCAAATCCTATTATCTGTCAAGGACAGAGTACAATTTTAGATTTTGCTTTAACAGGAAGTCCTAACTTTAATGTATCGAGTAATTTTGGTGCTTTACCGACAAATATCACATTAGATGGGAATGGAAATGATGCTTCTGGAAATCCAATAAGTGTAAGTCCAAATACTACAACTACTTATGATTTTCTTTCAATAATTGGAAATAATGGGTGTGCAACAACATTAACTAATTCTAGTATTACAATTACTGTTAACCCTGCAATTAATGCTGGTAATAATGCATTTTTATCATTATGTACAGATGATGCAAGTTTATATGCTTTAGAGAACCTAATAGGCCCTGGTCAAGATACAACAGGCTATTGGACAACAGCAAATAACAATCAACTTCCAGTAAATCCTAATTTTACATTTAATCCTCAAACAATGGTGGCAGGAAATTATACATATACAGTTACTGGAGCTCCATGCCCTAATGATTTAGCTACAGTAAATATTAGTTTTATTCCTCCACCTTTCTCTGGATTTACTAACAATCAAGATATCTGTATTAGTGATTATGGTCCAGGAAATTTATATGATTTAAATCTACTTTTAACAAATGCTGACCCTGGAGGTGTTTGGTACTCTGCAGGCTCACCAATTTCAGGATCAATTAATCCAACAACTTATGGAGCTGGAATACATCAGTTTGATTATAAAGTTACTGGAATTGCCCCATGTAATGATATGACCACTACTGCTGATCTTGATATTAAACCAATTCCTGTTGTCAATAGTTTCACTACAAATATACCAGTAGTTGCTCAGGGGTTTGATGTAGATGTCGAAGTAGACATGTCGATTGGAGACCCTCCATTTACTATTAACCTTGTTGATGATGATACTCCTCCTAATGCACTAACAATTAATATTAATCCTCCAAACACTAATGGATTAGTTAATGTAATACCTAATGTTATACCGATAACAACGTATTCAATAACGAATATTGTTGATGGAAATGGATGTGCTGCAAGCTATGCACCAACTACTCAAGTAATAGTAGATCCATATCCATATGTTGATCCATTTTTAACTACAAATAATGTAATTTGTGAAGGTGATGGCGCTTCTGTATCTGTAGTTCTTACTCTTGGTGAAGCACCGATTCTTATAGAATATTCTTATAATGGAAATAACTATACACATACTTTAGGATCTATTGGTCAAATAACACCCATATCAGAAACAATTCCTTTAGATCTTTCAGGATTAAATTATGGAATTAATCAAATTTCTATTGATGGTCTTACTGATAATAGTGGAGTATCAACTCCTACAGCTCAATTACCTGCACCAATAATAATAACGCTTAATGAAAATCCAGTAGTAACTTTTACTAGCTCTACTCCAGAGATATGTTATGATGATCCAGCTATTCTTAATTTTAACTTTAGTGCTGGAAGTCCTCCATTTATAATTGATTATACTATAAACTCTACTAGTCAAACTCCTTTAAATATAAATGGTAGTGGTAATCAACAATATACGATATCTCCAGACCCTCTAGTTGGATTAAACAATTATGATATAATACTTGTAACAGATGCTAAAGGATGTGATAATACTTTAAGTAATCCTAATGCAACAATTTTAGTAAATCCTACTCCTGAGGTTAATATTACAGTAAGTGGAACAAATCCTATTTGTGAAGGACAGGATTCAGAGCTATTTTTTCCTGTTATATCAGGAACTCCTCCATTTAATGTAAATTATTTAGCAGGAGCTACTCCTTTGTCAACTAATGTTGATGGAAGTGGAAATCAGGTATCTGGAAATCCAATGATAATATCTCCAAGTGTATCAACTATATATACATTAACTTCTATTACTGATGCTAAAGGATGTACAAATAGCTTAAGTAATAGTGCTGAACTAATAGTGAATGAAATTCCTAATGTAATTGTAAGTGGTGATACTGAAATATGTGATCAAGACGAAACCCCAGTGTTTTTTACATTTAATTCAGGGGAGGCACCATGGACAGTGACTTATAGCGTTGCAACTGCACCTAGCTCAATTACTTTATATAATACCAATGATTCAATTTTAGTTAACCCTAATGTTACTACTACATATATCATTACAAATATTAGCGATAATAATTGTTCAGCTATATTAAATGAAGACGTTACTATAACGGTTAATCCATTACCTCAATCTATTATAAGTGGGGGTGGATCTGTTTGTGATGATGGAAGCACAATAGATGTTCAAATTACTACAATTGGTGGTACTCCAAATTATAATATAAGCTATAATGTTGGTGTTACTAATAAATTTATGGCAGATGTAGCAAGTCCTCTATTAATAAGCACTAGTGAGTCTGGAACTTATACTTTAACTGAAGTAATAGATAGTAAGGGATGTGTTGCTCAAAGTCTTAATGGAAGTGCTAATGTTTATATAAATGATTTCCCTGAAGTTGTTCTTCAGGCGTATCCTCAACCAACAACGATTACAAATCCAAAAATCAGTTTTATTGATGCATCATCGAATCATGTAAGTGGATTCTGGGATTTTGGAGATGGAAATGTTGAGTTTACAAATTTTGATTTACTTACTCATACTTATTTAGATACAGGCTCTTATGAAGTAATGCTACAAATTGAAAGTGATAGTGGATGTGTATCTATTGCATATCAAACAATTATAATAGCTCCTGACTTCTTAGTTTATATTCCTGAGGGCTTTACTCCAAATAATGATCTTAAAAATGATTTCTATCAGCCTATTGTTAGCGGTATAACTAGTTATGATTTTAAGATTTTTAATAGATATGGTCAAATAATTTTTAAAACTTCAGAATATAGTAATGTTTATTGTGAGAGTGGATGTAATTCAGCATGGGATGGCCTTATGAATAATGGAGACTACGCTGCAGTCGGTAATTATACATATTCAATGATAGTATTTGATTTAAATGGGAAAGAAAGAACGTTCCAAGGTAATATATCTTTAATGCGATAATTGCTCTTAATACTTTTACTATAAAGTTTGAATACATAAGATTTTCTTTATATTTTATTTTAAGAAAATTTATTATGTATATTTTTACTAGATAATAACTATAACGCATGTGTATATCTAACTTTTTATATAAAAAGCTNAAAATACACTTGTCAATGATAAAGAAGAAATTAAATTAATGAATAGAATACTATTATTTTTAGCTTTTCTGTTCTACTGCTTAAACACTTCTGCTCAATCAACATGTGCTACAGCACTTCCTATTGCAACAGGTTCTAATTATACATTTCCAGCATCTACTAATACTACAGCACCATTCTGGTTAACCAATTATGGCTGCTTAGGAACAGCTCCTAATCCTGCTTTTTATTATATGGAAATGAGTAGTGGAGGAAACTTAAATATAGATATGTCCTCAAACCCATTAGTAGATATTGATTTTATTTGTTGGGGGCCTTTTACAGATTGTTCTAATATGTGTAGCCTAGTAAACTCTGCTGCAATTGAAGATTGTAGTTATTCTGCTAGTAGTAATGAAACATGCAATATTACTGGAGCAGTAGCTGGAGAAATTTATTTATTAATGATAACAAATTACTCCAACCAAACTACTAATATTAGCTTTTCTCAAACTAGCGGTAATGCTACTACTAACCCTTGTGTTTTTGGAGGTCCTGCTGGTAATGACTCTATTATCAACAAATGTCTACTAGATTCACCTTTTTTACTCACTGATCAATTAGCAGGAAACCCTATTAGTGGAGGGACATGGTATAATCCTCTTTTAAATGTAGTATCTAATTCTACATTTGATCCATCTAATGATATCATAGGAACATATACTTATATAGTAGATAGTACATCTTGTTGTCCTAATGACACAAGCTATTTAGATATCTTTCTAAATTCAAATCCAACAACTAATTTTCCTGTAATAAACAGTCAATGTTCCAGTGAAACAGAGATAATCTTAAATACAGCAATTCCCTTTGGTGGAACTTACTCTGGTACATCTGTAACTGACAGTATATTTATTCCAAATTTTGTAGGCCTTAATTCTATTAACTATGTATTTATAGATTCTAATAACTGTAGTGATACATCAACTCAAAACTTTATTATATATGACACTCCTGTAATATCAAGTAATATAGTAAATGTATCATGCTATGGTTTTTCTGATGGTATTATTAATACAATTATTTCTGGAGGCACTGCCCCATTTACAGAAAATTGGGGGGGATATAATCCTCTTGCTCTTAATGCTGGTTCATATAGCTATATGCTAACAGATGATAATAATTGTACAGTTAATGATACCATTAANGTATATGAACCTCCTGAGTATTTAACTAATGTAATATCAAATAATATAGATTGTAATGGAAATAATAACGGATCTGCATTAATTAATTTTCATATTACTTCATATCCATCTTCTTATGGAAACATTTCAGAATTAGCATATTGTAATTCATTTCCAGGAGCTAATACTTTTAGTAATATTAAAGATGTACAACTAATTGGTGACAATTATAATATAAACAATAATACTGCTGGACTATGTGATTCATATGAAGATTATACTTCACAATATGCGGATCTTACTCAAGGTCAATCTTACTCTGTAATAGTTAGCCTCTCTGATTGTAATGGCTATAATTTCCCAAGTGGAGGCTATGTATATATTGATTGGAATGTAGATGGTGATTTTTTAGATCCAGGAGAAGAAATTGGCTCTATCCCTTTTGGTGACTCTATTGTAAATGCAGCTGTAGTTATACCCTTTACTGTACCTAATTCTCTTTCTTATGGGCCTACAAGAATGAGAGTTATGTCTCAATTTTCTAGCTTGTCTAGCATTACATCTATGTCTTCGTGCGATCAAGGGGTTTATTCTCCATCTACTACAACTTATTCAGAGCCTTGGTATGGAGCTACTGAAGATTATTCATTAACAATCTATCCAGATACTACAAATCAAACATTTTTATGGTCTACATTAGAAACTAATGATAGCATTAATAATTTAAATGTTGGCATTTATACTGTTACTACATCAAGTAACGGATGTCTATTTACTGATTCTATTGAAATTACTGAGCCTACAGTACTTAACACATCAAATATTATAACAAATGTTAGCTGTAATGGTGGCAATAATGGAAGTATAACATTTAATATTAATGGAGGGATCATGGATTATGAAATTAATATTGCTGGAGTTAATCAAAATTTAGCAGCTGGATTAACTTCATTTACAACTCCATCTAACCTATCAGCTGGAAGTTATCCATATACAGTTTCAGATGCTAATGGCTGTTTATTTATTGATACAGCATATGTACTAGAATCTATTGCTATTTCTTTAGTTGAAAACACAACCTCTGTAAGTTGTTTTGGTGGAGTTGATGGTAGCATTGATTTATCAATAAGTGGAGGTACCGGTTCTTTTAATTTTATGTGGAGTACTGCTG
>JGI24540J26637_10000311_pt1 | contig 19859 bp, 21 predicted proteins | sample NorSeaMetagenome_FD_26637 | JGI IMG/M metagenome (IMG submission 26637)
GATCTCTTCGGTGACGCCGGACTCAGGGATGAGAAGAAGGAGGGCGTCGAGGGGGGGGGCAAGAAGGCGAAGAAGACCAAGGGAACCAAAAAGAGAGGGAAGAAGGACGATAAAGCAGCGCAAATCAAAGAGCTTATGTCTTGGTCAAGTTGATAAGTTTAAGTTTCCAAGACAACCTAGCCTATATATATTATCATCTTTCCCCCTTTCTTCCTCCATTGTGTTCAGACGCTTGATGAGCCGCTCGTTTTCTTTTTTGAGCAATTCGGCACGTTCCGTCTCCTTTTCCGCCCTCTCTCGTTCGAGCTCCAAAGCACTTTGGATTCCGATAAGGGAAAGCTTTGCCTCGCTCTTGATTTTATCCAGGTGTTTTTCTGGCTGGAGGGCTGCCAGAATTTGTTTCTCGCTGTCCTTTCCAGTGTTTTTACTGGCCCGTCCACTGTCGGAATCGCTAAAAGTCACCTCGGTTGAACTATCCTGCAACATTTTTATCATTGCTCCCCTTGTCTCACGACTTATGCGCTGGTGGTAGAGGTCATCATCTTCCTCTGAAAGGAACACGAGGCTCGGCTCGTCGGCGAGCATGACTTCTTCCCTTATTTCGTGACTCAACCTCTTCACAACTTCTTTAAAAGATGGTCTATCTTTTGGGTCGTGCGATCAGCAGTCTTCGATAAGCGCTGAAAGATTTCTGTAACACCGCGTGAACCGCCTAGCAAGCACTGGGTGCCAGTTCTTGTTGATCACCTTATTTTGGAGCAGGAAGTTCCCAATACCAGCCCGGCTCTTCCTCCGAAGATCCTTCCGTAACGCTTCGAGGAGATAGCGATGTAAAGTCTTCTCACCACGTATACATGCCACGAGGCAAAGACTGAACGAGAATACATCGACAGACTTGTCATCACGTTCACTTTTCATCACTTCAGGAGCGACATAGAGTGGCGTTCCTACAACGGACATGGTGACGTTATCTCCCAAAGCCCTAGCTTCGCCAAAGTCAGCGAGCTTGCACTCGAACTCCTTCGTAAGCAGGATGTTGTCAGGCTTTAGATCTCGGCGGATGATGCATTCCCTGTACTTCTCATCATGCTCGTCATAATAACGGGAGTGATGTACATATTCCATCACCTTAGCGAGGTCTGTCATGATGTCGAGAAGGCGTTCCGTCCATGTCAAGCCAGACTTGAGCGTTGGCATGTAATTGTCGAGGATAATCTCAATCTTAGTCTTCTACTTCCACGACATGGTTACAATGGCCTTTCCACTCTCTTTCACGAAAGTTGTTTGTCCGACGATTTTGAAAAGATTGGGCAGGTGAAGATTGACAGACGAGTACCTCGCAACTGCAATGATCGAAGCGAACCGACGAGAAAGGAGGGGGGACGCTGTTAGTCGTAATCCCAAGCGGTATCCAGCCGTCGGTTTGCTCCAGCCGCCATTCGCTCCTAGTTCTCTCACCCCTTGTCCCAACGATACGATTAGTTTCATCATCGCGAATGGGATAAAATAATGCGCCACAATTATTAATTGTCATCCGCCTAAAGTTAGGGTCATTGGGGATAGCTTCATGCGCACAAGTTTGCACAGCATTGGAATAGACACCTTCGCCCAAGTATGCTCCAACCCCTTGGTATACAGTGCAGCGGGGTCTCATAAAAGGCAAGGGCATCCTCGTGATGAGCTTATAATCGTTCAGGTGCCCACTTTTATTCCGCGGTTCAAGCCACTCGCAATGGACCATGTCCTCATGATTTTCAATGTGCATCTGAGATGCCATCCACTGATCGGGCCTCATGTTAACCTCGAAGATGATAAACGCCTCCCAAATTCCCTTCACCGCCCCCTCACCAGTTCGTACGAAAGTCTTGAAGGACTTGGCCTTCTCCTCATTGAAATTCTCAAGCACGTCTGCGTACTCGTTCAGCTTAGTCGCTGTTCTCCATCCGTCTTCCAGCTTTAGACACTTGTCTTGCACGTCCTTTACTATGTGGGTGCATTCATCAACAAGGTCCAGGTGACTTTTCTGGTAGTTGGTACTCGGGGGTGCTTTCCAACCTCGGAACACGCTCTTGTCGAGAGATAAGTTTTTAGCATGGTTGAAAAGCGTTCGCCTACTGATGTCGTTCAGAATATCATCGTTGACGTTGGGCGAATGTTCTTGCTTTGAGCGCCTCTTATTCTCGACAACATACTGCCTCAGCCAGTGCTCCAGGGTGCCGTTCGGAACGTACTCCAGATCCAAACCCAAGAAATAGGCGTCCTAACAGACTCCCACTAGCCTGACGATATTAGGATGGCGAAGCTGCGACGATGCAAGTTATTAGTGTTAGTCCCTCCGCAGTTCCCCCCACTACTACTGTAACCTGAACCCTTTTGCTTCAAACTTACCTATTTCATCAAAAAACACTCGAAGCGGAATCGCTGGATACTATCCTCGTCAATCCTCAACATGCGCTTCAATGCCACAGGCTTCCCTTGGTACTGGACAGGAGGTTGGAGTTAGTTGTTGAAGGGTTCACTCAGGTTAAGATAGCAGAGGAGGTAGAAGTGTTCCCTTATGATATTAACCCGCGCTCTTACTTACCTGCGCTATGTGGACTTCCCCATTCCCCCCCTTTCCCAAAAGTTGCTTCAATTTGACTTCACCCAAGTCAATCATTACTGAGGAGAGTTCATCTCTTCGTTCCTCTGTTAGAGAGTTGAGGGCATTGTCCATTAACCCCTTTTCGTCAGCAGCAAGAAATTAACGCTCGATTTCACTAGGCATCCGCTCATTCCACTCCTCGAGATATTTAATTTTCTCAAGCAGTGAATTTCGTTCCCTCTCTTGCCCCACCTTACTGCTTGTTGTTCTCCTCAATTTAACAACCAAGACAGCACAACCAACACGGTGTTGTCCTGCGAGTTTTCACACGAAAGCGCCATTCATATATCAGGAACAGATTCAATTAACTCTGATGCCCTAAGTTTTGTTCAAATCACCATCTTAATCATTTCTTTTTCCGTTCAAGATCAGCGTCACAAAAGCAAAAAAACACTTTTTGTCAAAACGTGCTAGCCTCAATTCCATTATAATCATCCATCCTTATTCTCTTCTCCTCACATCACTCGACCGGGATATTGTTACTTACGTGACTGCCAAGGTCCAGGACCACAATTTCATCATGTTCTCCCTCCACCTGCCGCTTAAGCCATCGCTTCGCTCCTCGTCCAATCTCACCTCTCGAGTAGAACCTCGTCAGCTCCGTGAGGGACGGCTGAGAATCTTTTGAATATTGTCAGGACGAATTCGCGAAATGGGGTACCAGTACCGCTCCCTCCCCCTCTTCCACCCCTTTCCCGCTCCCCTTGATCATCTTCCTAGCCTTGACTCCCCTATTATCCCCTCTCCACAGCATTAGGCTAACGTCCAAGTGCACGCGGAGGAGATCGTCACCCCCATCTACCTCACACACCGGAAGAGTTCCATTCCCACCAACAGGAAGGGAGTGCCCCCAAAGAGTTTCCAACCTCATTGAAACGATTACAAAGGAGGAAGTCGGGCCTCTACCGGGTCTGGGAGATATTGAGTAACGGAAAAAGTTAAGCCTCGAAATATCGCCGTCAACGGTTAACGCCTTGCACAGGGTCTGAGAAACTGTGACGAACACGGAATCTTCCAAATGAACAATGAACCTTGACCTCTTCCAGTGGTGCAACTTGCGTGTAATGATTTTCAACGCGACAGCTAGGTAGCGAGGAAGTCAAGGGGTGTAAAATAAGCAGCAACTGAAAACCATGGCCTCAGTGAGACGGCAGGAATCCAATTTAGTGGGACTTGGGAGGGGGAGGGGAGGGGACAATGGAATAAGACAAGACTTGTGAGGCCCATCGTCGTCACAATTACCACCACTATCACCACGACCACCCATCAGTACCGATATGTGTTCCGATGCATCACCCCATGGCACCTTTTCCATACAACCCCCTTCCCCTTTCACCTCCACAGCCGCATCTGCAAGCTTTGTAACAACTGCAGGAAAAACCCCAAAGTCACCGTAGTGAACCACGACCCTCGATCCAACCTCCATCCCCTCCCTCACATTATTCGCCTTCTGGACGGAAGTCCTGTTCACCTGCCACTTCAGGGTATCATCAACCTACGATAGTGGAACCTTCTTGGTCCAGCCATCAAACACACCAACGTACTTGATTGAAACAAAAACTGGGCGCACGGGCGTCACAATAACGCGACAGCTCCATTCCCTGTGATGAACTACCTGGCCAACATCAGGTAGGTCGCAGCAAAGGCCAGCATCTTCAGCCTCAGCCATAAGAGAACGGGACTTCTTGGTGGTAGCAGGAGAGGGCTCTGCGCAGTCAGATTCATCACTGTAACCATCACTCTCTCCACCGCGATTTTTATCGTCATTTTCGGCTTCATAATCCTTTTTTGAGAATTTCTCACGATACTCAACCTTCTGCATCTCAACATTTTGTGAGTCCCTCTTTCGTGGCCCACCAATTCGGACAGCACTTGAATGGGTAGGAACGAAATTTATGGTCCCATCAAAATGATCAGAATCGTGAGAATCAGAGTGTAAAGTTACGAAGGAGGTTGACAAGTTGTCATGGTGAGACATTTAGAGCCCTTTATGGGCTTTGATTATAAATATCGCACCATTTTCATATAAAATAAGAATCAATGTGTTTGTATGTGATTTTATTAAAGGAGAATTGGGGTTGTATAGAGAGGTTGATTTATGAGGAAATATGGAGCAATCATTTCTTCTGATAATGAAACGTGTTTTATTTAAAATGACCTCCTCCCCGCTGCGGGGAGACTGTCGAAGGCATCCAATTCGTTGCTGTCATCATCCAGTTCCTCGTAGTTTTTGTCCCTCTTGGGAAAGAATGGTGAAAGGACAGGGGAAGAGAGGACATTGTTGACGATACTGTGCTTCCTCGCGTAGTTCGGTGGCCTGATTGGTGTTGCGGCTGACGAGTTGTTGTGGTCACCATCGCAACCATTCCCTTCCCCGTTCCCGTGCTTATACTGTGTATTCTCATGTTCACACCCAGTGGATGAGGAATTCTTGCTTGCCGATCTGAGCCCCGCACCTCCCCAATCGAATGACATGCCCCTCCCTTGGAGCCACGGAAAGGTTGAACTCTCTCCCCTCCCCCTTCCGTTCCCTGCCCCTCCTCCGCCTGCCCCTCCGCTTCCATCCTCCCTCAGCCTCGTGAGCTCCTCCTTTAGGGTCTTTACGATGGCAGTAAAATTTGGCCGGTCGGCAGGTGTCGTCCGAACGCATTCCCCGTACAGCGATGCGTAGACAGCAGGACATTCCTTGCCCAATTCTGGCCTTGCTCCCTTTCGAATTGCGTCGGCCATGTCGAAGCGGCTAGTGAATTCCTTGAACGGAGTTTCTCTCTCCCAAAGTTCCCAAAGGACGACCCCAAAACTGTAGACGTCAACCTTCAGGCTGTAGCTTCCGTAGGCGTCAGTGCCCGAGACAAGAATCTCAGGGGCAGCCCAGGCTGTTGTCCCTATATTACCCGTCATCAAAGAGTTGAACGTTGACTCCCTCAATGGGGGCGTACCCAGCGAGGTGCCACTATTGTGGATATTCCCTTCTCCGTTACCATCAAGCATCCTTGAGACCCCGAAGTCTGTCACCTTCACCACCCAGTGATCGTCAACGACCAAGTTCGAGCTCTTTAGGTCACGATGGCAGATCGGAGGGTTCGAGTTGTGTAGGTATTGCATGCCCCTAGCTGCCTGGAGGGCGCACGCCAGAATCAATTCATAGTTCCAACCGACTGTTCCAGCATTTGAGGAAGTCCCCGCACTGCTCGTTGATATGCCGCGAGACTCGGCAAACTGCCGTTCCTCCTCTCTCACGATTTCCAAGACATCAGAAAGAGAACCTCGCTCCATGTACTCGGAAAGAATGTAGAGGGACTCGATAGACGAAGGCCTGCGATGAGCGAAGCGAATCGCGAAAAGGGTTAGGCGAGGAACGAAGCGACGAGCAAAGGGTTTCGCTCATCATAAAGATCAACATTAGATAGCTCGCCACACTCGCTGCCTCACCTCTCCATATCATCGCTACTTGCGCGGGACGAAGACGAAAAAGTTCGAGCGGAGGTAAGGTTCTTCATAGCGATTCCCATGATCAGCACAATGTTAGGGTGGCGAAGCTTGCTCATTAGATAAGCCTCCTTCTTGAAGTTTTCAATTTCGGCGTCCCCCATGCCGAAAGCACGGACCATCTTGATGGCAACGGCGCTTCCACGGAAGTTCCCCTTGTACACTACGCCATACGTCCCAGATCCGATTTCCTGACCAATGTTGACCTCTTCGATAGGCACGGCAACGTCCTTCAGGAGAAGCTGCTGCTGCAGGTCTTGGATGTAGGTAGAGCCAACATGGATGCTTCCCTTCTTCCCGGTTTCCGTATTGTCCTCGGAAGCCAGCAACCCAACGCGAAGCTCCTCCAAGGCGTTCTCTACGACTTCTCTCTTGGTTCGATTGTGGAACTGGTAGTACGCCACAGAAATCAAACAAAGCAACGTCAAAGAAACCCCACTAGTTAGCATCAGAGTGCCACTAGTCGAAATGACTGAACAGCTTACCCCCTCAAAGAACCATTCACATTCGCATGTGGGTCCATCAGGGTGTAACTCCTCGTCTTCACTGCACACCCCATGATCCGAGCACTCTCCTGCGCAGCAGTTCATGGCAGAGCAGGTTCCAAAAGGTAAAGTGTCTGCAGTAGCTTCGTCCTTACATTGTTTGGGGTCTGTGGGGTTTTCACTGTCTGCGCAGAAGCTACAACTCCCCGAACCTTGTAAGCAAATTTGGCAAGGGTTCTTGTCGTTCGCCCAATTGTCCCCGTCTTTGTGATAGTCAAGGATGCTTTCACATTTTATAGATCCGACTTGAATTGATTCGAACAAATGATTGGCAGAGTTTGGCTGCGCATTTAACCTGACGCCCTCGTCAGGAGAAAAGATTGTGACATCGAGTTCATCATCCTCTTTCCCTCTAATCCTCGAAGATGACTCAAGATAGGATACAATCTTCCAGGATTGCTGTTCGTCAATGATGCTGCTTGAATTAAAAGCGCAGTATATAGTCCCCTCGATCAAAGCCCCCCCCTCAAAATTCCAAATAGCGCCTTGCCAGTCATCGACCGAGGGAAGCACCAAGGGAACGACTCCACCCTTTTCCATGTGGAAATCCCCCCCTAACACTGTCAGCGAAGCAATATCATCATGATCGGGGTCAATTCTCGTGTGGTTAATGGTCGCACCTCCACGACTCACGAGGGCGGTGACACCATTCGGATTAAGGTGTTCCTGAAACGTCGTTGCTGTCTTTAATCGTAACTCGCCTCCAGCCTCGATGGTAATGGAGGCGCTATTGTTCAAATGAATTAGAGGGATTGAAACCGAGAAAAGTCCTCTATGCGTACTATTGGGTAATGTACTACCGGTTATCGAGACATCTAGAAAGTCTATTGTTATTGGGGCGTGCTTGCTAAAGATGCTACTGAAAACCTCGGAATCTGCCTTTGGGTAATGTTTGAGGAAGGATGCGGGAAAGATCGAAGCGTCGGGTCTTCCAAACGTAAGTTCTTCAACCTTGAAGATGGGCAGGGAGGGCAAGGTAGCGTCTTGCCCATAACCACCGCCAAGCTCATTTTCAAACCTGTCACAGCCGCACAGCTTAGCTCCGAAAATCCAAGCGTTACCCTCGACTGTGATACCGCTACTGCTATTGAGGGTTCCATTCACGATATTGAGACCATCCAATGTGGTGGTTTTATTGTGTGAGAGCGAGGAGAAGAACAAGTCCGCATTCCAGGAGAAGATGTCAACTTTTGGGGAATCCATGTTACCTCCTATGAACAACTTAGCGTAGCCCAAAACGACATCGTCAAGATAAGGCCCAAATATATCCTTGAAACCGGGGCCCGCAACAATGATCGAAGTTTTATTCGTGAAGGTACACTCAAGAAGCTTGGTTGAGCCTCCAAAGATGAGCAGGTTTGGCCATCCGGACAAAGGAGCCGAAACCGCAGAAGAAGACAGCTCTTGGTCCGAAACCGAATCAGAGGACGACACAGAAGCGCCGGAGAAGTCACATGCACGGAAGAGCAGGGAGCTATTTTGAAAGCTCTCCTGGTATTTCGCCTCATCCTTTTCATCTACATCCTCCGTGTTTACAGAAATGCTACAAATCTCATTCCCTGCACCATTTTCGGCCACATTCAGGGAGAAATTGGTAAAAACGAAGCAGCCCTCGCTGTCGTAGTCGAGATAGACGGCACCACCTAGGCTAGGAACGACGGAGCGTGACCTGGCTGTAGCCGAGTTTTTATGGAAGGTGGAGTTTGCGACAAATGGCATTGAAGCCACGGCGCCGATGGCCCCCCCTCTTCCCGATTGCATTATCGAAAGAGTCGAACTACCGTAATTTCCGTCGGAATTTTCTCCCATAGCCTTGTTAGCGGTGAAGGTGCAGCCAATGAACTTGGGGGACCTTTCGTAGAATGCTTTCTCCTCGGGGCTGTAAAGGTAGGATTGAGGGAGGTTGAGGAAGCCGTTTGGGGACATTACGGATGGAGTGGCATAGGCATAGCGTAAAGCAACTGCACCTCCTAGCGAGACCTTGGATCCTCCTGCCCGGGCGTAGTTATCTCCGAAGTAGCAGTCGACGAACTCGGGGGCCGCGGAAATGACGTGTACAGCCCCCCCCATCCCAGAAGACTTGTCAGCTATTGTGAAACCCTGCTTGTCAGCAGAGTCAGCAGAGTTGGATATAAAGTTCACTCTTCTGAAAATCGGCTGTCTTGGGAAGGTAGGCATGTAGGCCGCCGCGGAATCCTCGAGGTAAGATATTATCGATACAGCCCCTCCTGACGCCCCTTGGTCTGAGCCCCCGCTTCTGCAGAAGTTGTCTTTGAAGGTCGTGGCTTCGACTATTGACGAGGAAGCCTCGAGGAAAAGGGCCCCAGCCTCCCCAGAGAGACCATCGGGCATGGGCATCGTACTGCCCGAAACATGAAGGATGGTGGTCTGGCCTTGGTACGGAACGGCGCTATTTCCATGAAAGTAACTTTCTGTCACGGTCGATGTTACGCCTGAGACGAAAGCAACTGCGCCTCCTGCTGACTTAATTCGCTGGGAGGACGTCACGATGTTGTTGATAAAGCGCTGGTTGATGACTTCTATTTCTGTGCTTCCTTTGGCGAACAAGGCGCCTCCATAGCCTCCAGGCTTCACTTCGTTTGCCGTGAAGGTGTTGTTATACATTCGAATCGGCCCGTCCGTAAAATTCTTATCCGGTATTATCGCTCCAGAGCGTTGCACGTATATTGCACCCCCCGCGTTATACTCGAGACTATGGATGGTTTCGCTGACAGCCATGTTGGCGGTGAAGAAGACATCCTCTATTGTGGCCCCTCCATTGATCCAAATCGCCCCCCCGGTGCTACTACTAGAGGTTTTTGAGTTTGCAACGTTCCCAAAGAACTCTCCACCTGTGAGAGTGAGCGCTTTGGGGATAACGTCGTCGTTTGGGTCGAGTGTTCCGTGAGTGTCATAAAAAGCAAAAAGGGCACCAGCTCTGGGAGGGAATTCTGTGTTGGTCTCCGCTGTGTTGTTTCTAAAGATGGTCTTCACGACGGTGAGGGGTGCATATACCGAGATGATCCCTCCCCCCGACCCGGCACAAGTTTCGTCACCCTGGGGACACATAATCATCCCCTTGGCAAGGTTTAGTTCCAGGGTCGAGGATTCCACCGTGACCCCCCCATAAATGTGCATCACGCTCACCCCCCCTCCTTGTACCCCAGCGGTGTTTTCTCGAAAGGTCGAGGTTTCGATGAAGTCCGAGACAAGCCTTAGCTTTGAAGCATCATGCACCACAATTGAGGGAGATATCTGGACGGGGTCCGAGTCGGTGGTGTCGCCAGTGGCAAAGAGGGCGCCTCCCATGAATGCAGTATTGCGATGAAAAAAACTGGAAGAAATCTGCAGCCTATTGGTCCATGTGGGCTTTTCGCCGCTTGAGGGGACCTCCCTTAATTCTGAGTTTCCACCGTAAACCGACAGAGCTCCTCCATGACCAACGTCCATGTCAGCAGCGTTATTGACAAATGACGAGGAGGAAACGACCAGCCCTCCTTGAATGTGGGAAGGGGAGCCAATCTCGACCTCGATCTGAAAATGTACAGCCCCGCCTGAAACGTCAGCAGTATTATTCGTGTACGTATTATTATGCAGAAACACCTTGTTATCGCTCCCCAATATCGCGACAGCCCCGCCCCTGGATCCCCAGTTGTTGTAAAAGCGAGCGTTTGTTACATTCAGAGAATGCCGTTTTGCAGAGGGAATTAGCTGAGGAGCGAATTGATGGGCAACGAAGGTGGGAGGGCGGGAATGAGGGAGGATAATTTAGTACCCAAGAGCACGTGGAATTCCATAACTCCGTTACACACCCTCCCCTCATCCCCTCATCCCTTCACCCCTTCCATCCCTCACCTTGTCCAAAAGCTCAACTAGGATCCCCCCGCCTAACCTTTCCTGCCGTGCACTCCCATTCTCAGCCGAGATTACATCCCAAACATCCCTCGGCGAGGGCAGTTCATGGAGAGGAGTCTTGAGTAAAATCTCCTCGTCAGCCTCTGGCTGCAGTGAGCAAAGCGACGAGTTGAAGATTGTTAGTGTGGCGAGCGAAGCAAGTCGCAAGGCTACATAGTTTGGCACTTATCAGTCGTCACTTTGCTCCTCCCGTCCTTTGCTCCTCTGGTTCAGCCTCACCTTGCCTCCACAGTTCCTTACTGTCAAGTCAGAAACGCTAACGATCCCCCTTAGTCCCATTATGAAAGCCCGGGTATGGTTAACGCCAATACAGTTCGTCACAAAGTCGCACCCGCAGTCCACAACGGTCTCATCAGTGAAAGAACCCTGTATGTACACAGTGGCATTGCTTTTCACTTCAGAGAGGGTCGTTGGGTCAAACGAAAGATCGACATTGGACGGTCCATCACAAACTCCAGGCAAAATATTGATCACAGCCACCACTTCCAAGGGGCCAGACAAAGCAACATTGGCAATCTCATCAAGGGCCGAGGCTATTGACGAGCAGGGACTCTCCAAAGTACAGGTTGAAGGGTTACCGTCATCTAATTCACAACTCACATAAAGGTCTAGTTTATCAGCACCAATGATACTCGAACGCAACCCTACTANAATACAATACAATACAAACAGACAATTTCTAGGGAATCGAGAACAACCGGTCATGTTGGTGAAATGGTGGGTTTAGGGAGGAGAACGCGGAAGGCAAATAATTATTGACCACCAATGATGGTGATTAATATCTCGGAAAAACGTGGATTAAACTAAGAGGCGGAATTAGTAAAAGGTGATTTCTATGATTTCTTATGCATTGGGTAACCTCAAAAGTCAAGGAAACCGAACTCGCGGTCGTCCATGGCATCGTCCGCAACAAAGGCACCATAACCTTTTCCCTCTGCCAGAGTTGTTGATCTGGTCTTTCTCTTTGTGCCATATACCCTCTTCTTCGTGTTCGTGTTCGTTTTCACCTTCACTTTCGCACCTCTTTCTCCCTTCCCCTTCACATTCGTCCGCGTAATCTTGTTTTTGGCCACAGTAGCAGTCGTGTTGCTGATCTGTGGTGTTCTATCGCGTTCCTCCTTCATCTGAGCTGCAGTCTTTATAATCATTGTCGACCTCTTGTATGACACGTTCTTGCGTTTCTTAGACGATACGGATGGAACAGACACAAAAGGCGACGGGGAAGAGGGTGGAGCATGCAGCAAAGAGAGGTTCGTGGGAGAGGGGGAGGAGGAGGAGGAGGAGAGAGGGGAGGAGGAGATGGAGGAGGAGGTAGAGACAGGATTGGGATAGACAGCACTACCACCTACCGACGTCGAACTAAGGTCGCTCGGAGACGGCTCAATCTTATTCCCTGTTAGGTCCTCCTCATTCTCCCTGACGCCGAAGTTCTTCAATATTTCAAAATTCTGACTTCCTGATTGACTAGTGAACTTCAAAATGCCAGTGTAATTAGTCAACACAATAATTATTCCATCTTTAGTCATTTCACAACTCGAAGTTCCTCCAGAGGCCTCCATTTCAAGTCCAAACTCGGAAGGTTTCGAGGCTTGTCCTTTGATGTCCATTTTCTATCTCTGTGGTTGGCGAGGACAATATTCAAATAGGTATAGCAGCAAATGAAGAACCAAACCAGCGGATACTTGCCTCAATACCGTATTCGCGAGATGAAATAGCCTCCTAATTTTGTCTGGGCAAGTACCTGAGAGTGAGCGAAGCAAGCGCAAAAGAAGGGCCAGCAGCGACGACAGGGCAGCCACACGGCCGAGCGCTTTACGCTACGGGTGGGGCGACTGCGACCCTACTTTTGGGGCTCCGAGTAGCATATTTTCTTTGCGCTCACTCTCAGGTACGTGCACGCAAATACTTTCGTTTTTTGGGCGCGGGGGACCCCTCCTGCGACCCACTTTCTCCGCAGATGGCCGCGCAAATATGTGCTCACCAATACTAAATATTCTTTTGCCACTCGCAGGTCGTCCTCGAGGACGGTGCGTCGCACGCCGTGGACTCGTCCGACATGGCGTTCCACAACTGCACGGCCGCCACCGTGCGCGAGACCATGACGCGCGCACAGCTCAAGATCCTCGAGCCCATCATGAAGCTCGAGATGGAGGCCCCCACCGAGTTCCAGGGCGCCATCGTCTCCGGCCTCAACCAGCTCATGGGCCTCATCCAGTCCAGCAACCCCTCCGCTGACGGCTCCGGCGTCAACATCGTCTACGACGTCTTCCTCATCCAGATGTACGGGCGCGAGCGAAGCGAAAAGTCTCGACAATGCGGAACCTAAAACGCGCCCCCAACTTACTCTTCTTTTGTGCTCGCTTCGCTCGCAGGTTCGGCTACTCCACCACGCTCCGCTCCTCCACCCACGGCAAGGACAAGTTCACGATGGAGTACTCGTCCCACCAGCAGGTCAACCAGGACCAGATGGAGGTGTTGATAAAAGAGAATAAGATTGAGAGGGAGAAGGAGCAGAAGAAGCAGGGTTAAGACTCTTGCTCAATGATTAAAAAGACACAGATTTTCTTAGCGCTTCTTTGTGGGACTTGCGTTTGTTAGGGTCTCGTCCGCGCTCTCCTGCTCCACCCTGTTTTGTTGTCTTTGCTTTGCGATGAAGTCCTTCAGATCGGAGCCCCTCGTGCTGCTATCGGATGCCCTCTTCTTCGCTGCCGGCCCGCTCTTCTGCTCCAGCGCTCGCGCGACGCTGATGTTCTTCTTCCCGGTCGCGAAGGCGCTCGCTCCCGCAGGACCCCAGATCTTGGGCCTGTACTTGTTGCCGATCTCCCTCCCTCTCGTGCCAGTCACGATGAACTGGCCGGACTCATGAACCGCGACGTGGGCGCCCTTGGCAGAGACACAGCGGAGGAGGGCGAAGTCGCCGCCCGCGCGCCACAGCCGCATTCCCCCGGAGTCCTTCGAGATGAGAATGTCCCCAGAATAAGCGACGTCGGACACCAAGTTGGTGTGCCCAACTTTCTTCCCGTGCTTTTGGTACAAGCCGTCGAGCGCGCGCTTGCCACGAACTCCAGACGACTCCGCTACCGAGAACCCAGAATCGAGCAGGCTCTGGCCCTCCTCCAGAGACAAAGCCGTGGACTCTTGCAGCCAGGACGCCAGGTGGGTTCCAGCTCCCCTAGTCAGCCGACCAGGGAGGCCCTTTTGGGGCCCGCGGGAGGCCACGCTATTGTTGGGGACTAAATTTGAGACGGGCCGCTCCATCCAACCAGGTGGTGTGGTTCCGGTGGAAGGGGGGGGAAGGGGAGGGTTTGGAAGCACACTACCCCAAACAAAACCACCCCGATGTCTAATCGAATCGCGTCGTCCCCACCCCTGCCCAAAGACGCCTGATGCCGAGGAAGGCCAAGGCTAAGGCCAAGCCGACCAGTTCCGTTGAGCCTGCCCCCAAGATACCCAAGAAGGACACAAGCACGCAGGCACCAAGCCAACCTTCCGTCAATGCTCGCAAGGAGGTCGTAAAGGTTCTTGTCGGCGCTCAGAGCTGCAAGGCGGGCCTTGACGAGCTCCTTGCCCTGGTTTGGTCATTCTGCACTACATTTCAGATGTCAGGAAAGACTGTAGGGTTCATATTGACACTTCTCAATTGCTTGTACCAAGTAAGCGCAGGGGTTATCGCAGATTCGTGGCCTGGTAGTGCTTGGAGAGCTGAATCGAGCCCCTTCGTTTCGATCGTTGACTCGACCCACTATAAAAGCAGGTTTTCGAAGTTGGATGCCAGTCACGGCGACAACTCCAGTAGTGATGGTACCATCATGTTTGGTTCTACCGCCCCTGCTTCCAAGGATGTGAATCCATTTCGCAATTTCAACACCTGGGTGAACCATTTCCTCTTCCCCGAGTCCTTTGCGACCTTTCTGTTGGATCGTCTTGGTCCGGATGGGGCCCATTACTGCCTCTGCTACCTTCGCAACTTTTTGAGCGGCATGATCATTTACTACGTGACCGCCGGAACCTTTCACTACATGAACTATGTTCTTGACAAGGAGGGCATTTTCAAGAGCGGTAAAAGGAGGAGGCCGAGCGGGGAAACCATCCGCAACCAGATCTGGCTCGCGCAGCGTAGCATGTTTCTTTACGTCGCGCTTCCGGTCTTCAGCGACTACCTGATAGAGGAAGGTTACACCTTTTGTTACTACAGCTTTGATGAGATTGGGGGCTTCGTTAACTACCTGATTCTGACCTTCGTCTACTTTACTCTCGTCGAAATTGGAATCTACTGGATGCACCGTACCCTTCACACGAACAAGTGGCTTTACAGGAACATTCACGCGAGGCACCACGATTACAATAAGCCAGAGACGCTGACTCCATGGGCAAGGTGAGATTGGACCAGGAGCGGCTGGAGCGAAGCGACAGCAGCATACCACACAAATGATGGCAGCAACTTGGAGCGACGACAGCATTACCATCGGCAGTCGTTGCTTCGCTTCGCTCCGCCTGCCGCATGCTCTTCGCCATTCCGCCCACGACTACAACTAACCGCCTTTCCCACCCTCTGCCCGTCGCTTCGCTTCGCTTCGCTTCGCTTCGCTTCGCTTCGCTCCTCGCCACCCACCCATCGCAGCATTGCGTTCAACCCCCTGGACGGCATATTGCAGGCCTCACCGTACGTGTTTTGGCTCCTCTTTATCCCCTGTCACTACCTTACACACCTCATTATGGTGTTCACCACCGCGATTTGGGCTACCTACATCCACGACACCATGGATGGTGACGTCGAACCAATCATGAGCAACAAGTACCACACCATTCATCACACTCACTACATGTACAACTTCGGACAGGTGTTCATCTTCTGCGACTGGTACTGGGGTACTCTAAAGGCGCCGTCGGCGAAAACAAGCGACAAGGAGAAGCGTTTGTGATGCTCTTGTCCTCATGACTTGGGACTTGGAAGGGAGAAAGAAGAATAAGAATACGGCGATACAGGGATTCGGAGACATGGAATTGGACGGAAAGAAGAAAATAAGAAAAGACACAGCCCGTTTGATCTGAACGAACGTTGACACTTTTAGGAAACCTACACCAAAAAACACACTAGAACTTGATGTCAGACTCGTCACCCTTTAGCGCCAACCAGCCAGTCAACCCAACAACACTAACGCCGAAAATGCCCGCCATGAACAACGCGCCGAAATCACCGTCCTGAATCCCCTGAACGACGCCCTTGCCAAAAACCAATTCCTGAAGGAGAACAATGACAAAGGCAACCTGGGCAACGCGTCCATTCCATATCTCAGCGTTATTTTTCATACCCCAGGGCGACCTTCCACTACGGACAGAAGAGAAGAGACCGACAGGACGAGGGTTAGTGTCAAAGTCCACCACATCATGCCAATCCCCCGACTCATTACACCATCATTGCTTGAACTAACTTACTCGTTAAAGTTCCACTGTCGTTTCTCGTACAATTTCGTAGATTTTAGAAACTGAGGACTACTAAGAGACTGCGTAGCATCAATATTGGAGATTAATGAGCCTCTCTTGTTCGATGATGGAGCGAGGGTGGTCATTCTGGAAGGAGTTTGGAACCCATTGCATACAAAAACGAGGGCAACGAGAGCAATAAGCGTTAAAAAATTCATAGTATGTGGTGAGATTGGGCGGCTGGGATTAGGGGAGATCCTAGGTGATTTGGTCTCTTTCNTTTATAGATTATTGTCGTCGTACTCGTGTCACACCCTTCCGCGACTAGCCCCCCCCCGCTTCTGGGTTATATTATCACAATAATTATTTCCAAACGCATTTTCGCATAATGGACCAGAAGAAACCGGAAAAGGAGACGTCGAAGGGGACAAAAAGAAGGAAATTGGGGGCCTCCCTAGATGAAATCTCCTTCAAGGAGTTGGCAAAGAGCGATGAATTATTCCGAAAAGCCCTGGATAGAGTGGAAAATCGGAGAAGAGCATTAGGCGAGAGTGAAAATGTAGGGGCAAGTAAGAAGGTAGAACCTCCCCCTCCACTTCAGTCGTCTCTGCCGCCGCTGCCCTCCAAGTCGCCCCCCTGCTCCAAGTTAATCCCATTGAACTCCGTTGTAGACTTTGATTTCAACCTTGCGTTGACAAGGGCTCTGCTGAGGAAGGAGTTTGGGGTTGAGTACTTTGAGATGCCTGAAAACCATCTCGTCCCTCCAGTGCCGAACAGGTTATCCTATGTGAGATGGATCGAGGAGCTACTTGGGAGCGGGGACGGAGAAGTCGTCGGCCTTGACGTTGGAACTGGTGCGAGTGCCATTTATCCACTCCTGGCCTGCGCCTCTCACGAGACTTGGAAATTCCTAGCGTCAGAGATTGACGAGGAAAGCGTCGCAAACGCCGTTGAAATCGTAAAAAAGAACGGCTTGGAGGACAGGATCACAGTCGTGGGCGTTGAAGCAGTGGGCACAGGCGAACGACGAGGCCCCATTCTGCAGGCCCTTGCGGCAGCAAAAAAGAAAGATTGGGAAGATCCCGTGGACTTTGTTATGACGAACCCGCCCTTTTACGCCAATATCGAGGAGGCATCGGAGTGTAGGGTGGACGGAAGGGAAAGAACCGAAATGACAAGCCACGAAAGTGTCACCGAAGGCGGAGAGGTAGGATTCGTGAGAAGGATGCTTCAAGATAGTATGGGCCTCCTCACCAAGGTCAAGCAATACACTGCAATGCTGAGCAAACGCAAATCGTTGAGCGAACTCATTGAAATTCTCAAGACAAAGGGAGTCGGAAAAGCTTGCATACAGACGATAGAGTTCAGGCACGGCCAGGTCGTCCGATTTGGCTTGGCGTGGTCGTTCGAGGACTGCGTGAGGGAATGGAGCGGAGGTGAACAGAACGAGGGGGAGAAGGTGAACATGAGGGAGAGGGTGGAACAATTCTTTGGGGGTGGTTTGGCAGAAATTGAGAGCCGCGAGCACGGGGAAACAACCACTATGAACGTTAAGACAGAGACCTGGGAAGCAAACGTCTCAGTAGGAGACGGGAGCTCTCGCGTGAGAATCAACTTGCTTCAATTCCAGGGCCAGAAGGGGAAGGGGAATTTCAGGGAGACGGTGGAAAAAATGAATGGAGAAATATACCGAACGAATAGAAAGTGGCGACGCAAGACGAAGGGGCAGGACAAGAGGAAGGATGGATAAATAATCGCGTTTTCGAGAGTGGAATATTCACAAATTTTAGACTATTAGCCAGTCAGGTACATTTGTGAGTATGGGCAACCTTTGTACTCAACCAAAGGCCAACGCCGTTGATCTTCTTGGCCAGATCGCGAAAGATGCCGAGGCATCAAACGTTATAGAGAAAGGTGAGAAGTGTTGGAGGTGCCTATCGCCTATAGAGGGTTATGTGTGGGTTACTGTACTCACACTGGTTTGCAATCGCCCCCCTAAACCACAGAACCCACACCCCCTATAAAGAAGCGATCACCAAAATATATATCAAGGAGACTCACGGGGGGGGATAGGTCAGAGTCAATGAACACTTTCATACGTCCCAAGGAGTTCATGTATATTGGGGAGAAGTTTAAGAAGCACCACCATTCTTCCCTACGCTTCCTCATCTAACCGGTTAGAACCCACGAAAACACGCTTGAGTGGTTCAAGACAAAAACTTCATCTGGTGCCCTCTCGGTTGAGGAAACCAGATGCCAGCCGGATGGGATAATTTCCCTATACGACGTCGTGAGCATCTCGACGGGCCACAAGACGGAGGTCTTTGATGCCACGGGGGTTTGGGAAACCGAGAATTGCTGCTTCTCGATAGTGTGTAAAGATAGGACGCTCGACCTCGAGGCTGAGAGCGAAGAGGCCTGAGACCGTTGGGCGAAAGCCCTTGACAATGTCCTGGAGTACAACCTTAAGCCCGACAGCATCGACCAAACCGACGAAACCGACTTCGGTCACTCAGACGCTGTCAAAAGCAATCAGTTCGCGAAGAAAGAAGAGGCAAGGGAGGCAGCATACAACAAACATTCGGCTGATCGAGAAAAGCTAAGAAAAGCCAGAACAAGCTCCATGCAGTGTGTATCACAAAACGTCCATGAATTACAAACAAAAAAACATACACATATGTATGTATATGTCTTCCTAATTAAACAAGAATCACTTTTCACCAGTAAACATACCAAATATCTTTATCTTCTCTTATACACCTGAACCCGAATCCCTGCATTGTGATTCTGCTGGTGTTGTACCCACTATACGACCACTCACCGATGCTATGAAGGAGTCTTCCGGCGTGCACGACCATTCTTCCAGCCTGGTATTTCTCCCTGTTTTTCAGGTGACATCTCCACGCTTCCAAACTCCCGTAAACTTTCTCGGCGTCTGTCTTGCAGTCGGTTCCCTTGCCGTCAGTCGAAAAATCGACAAAGTTGAGACCACTGCCCTCGTCAGGGAGACTGATGGGGAGGGTGAAACTGATTCTGCTTTCCGGATCACATGTGCGCGGGTCTAGATCATACCCTCCCTTCTTTCCGACGACATGATTGAGTATCAAGTCGAAGAGCTGCGATGAGCGCGGGAAGGGTTGTTAGTTATAGTGATGGGCGGTATGCTGCTGTTGCCTCGCTCCCGTCTGTCCTGTCCGTCCTTCGCTCCAACCTTCCGTCCTTTGCTCCTCGTCAAACCCCACCTCGTCACTGTGGAACCGAAACACGGGAAGGCTCCATGCAACGTGAGAAGGGATGATGTGAAATCCGGGGATTCCAACTTTACCCGGAAGGAACTCAATATCCTCAGCCCCTAGCACCTCCCTCAAACCCCCGAACACTTTATCATAAAACCAACCAAGCTCTGCCTTCATTTCGTCCCTGGTCAGCGCCACCGCACTATCGTACGTAGTGAACGTAGAACTATGCATATGCTCGTGCGTAGGCCTCGCCTTTTGAATATTGTGGTTGAACTTATCTCCGAACTCGTGGTAGCCCCAGTAAGGTCCATATGTGAAGAACGGTAATGCGTAAGCCAAATGATCAATATGCATGAAGCTGTCCTTCTTCGAAAGAACGTGGTCCCTTATCTTGATAGTCTCATCCTCCTCCAGCACCTTGACAGAAGCCGGCCTTATCCTTCCTACTCCTCCCTTCCCATCCTCAGCATAAAATCTCCTACCCTGCCTCAGAGATTCATCATATATCACTGAAGCGTCGATGCTGCGCAACAAATATTTCAAGTATTCGCTATTATAGAACCCCCCCCCCGCCACTGCCAGTAGTGTAACAACAACCATCCC
>JGI24540J26637_10000313_pt1 | contig 19842 bp, 17 predicted proteins | sample NorSeaMetagenome_FD_26637 | JGI IMG/M metagenome (IMG submission 26637)
CATGCAGGTAAAAGGCATGGTATGATTAAAAGAACTCCAAAACAAATCCGGAATAAACGAGGAACTTCTGTCCTCTCCGATTCTGACAGCAGGATAGTAAAAAAATTCCTGCCATACGCATAGGGAGATATAGATGGCTCGTGTAAAAGGTGGTCCAGCAAGTCACGCTAGACATAGAAAAGTAATAAAAAGTGCTAAAGGTTATTGGGGACGAAGAAAGAATACTTTCAGAATTGCCAATCAAGCAGTTGAAAAAGCTGGTCAGTATGCATATCGAGATAGAAAGGTTAGAAAAAGAAACTTTAGATCTTTATGGATACAAAGAATAAATGCAGCAGCAAGATTAAATGGCTCAACCTATGGACAATTTATCAATGGCCTTACAAAGGCAGGAATTGAAATTGATAGAAAAGTTCTGGCTGAATTAGCAATATCTGATGCAGTAAGTTTTCAAAAATTAGTTGAAAAAGCTCAAGCTTCATTAAAATAAAACTAAATTTGTGCTAAGCTTCATTATTTGATGCACTTTTAGTTATTGGATGAAACTTATGATCGATTCAGAAATATTAGAAAAAGAAATTCTAAATGCAGTCAATTCTGCAATGATCAAGATTCTCTTGAGAAAATTCGTATTGCTGAGCTAGGAAAAAAAGGTCGAATTTCATTACTAATGAAAGAGATGAGTAATTTAAGCAACGAAGAAAAAAAAGAAAAAGGCTCAAAACTTAATAATTTAAAAAATATAATAACTACTTCAATTTCAGAAAAGAAAGAAAAGATTGAAAATATTGAACTAAATAAAAGACTTCTTAAAGAAAAAGTTGATGTCACACTTCCAGTTAAGGCTCAACAAGCAAAAACAGGAAAAATTCATCCTGTTTCACAAGTCATGGATGAGATAACAGAAATTTTTGGCTCCCTGGGTTACCAAATTGAAGAAGGGCCTGATATCGAAACTGAACATTATAATTTTAATGCACTTAATATTCCAGAATCTCACCCTGCAAGACAAATGCATGATACATTTTATTTACCAGATACAAATGATAAAGGTGAAAAACTTGTACTAAGAACACACACGAGTCCTGTACAAGTTAGGACTATGGAAAAGGGAGAGCCCCCTTTTAAATTTATTTCACCTGGAAGAACTTATAGATGTGACTCTGATCAAACACATACACCTATGTTCCATCAAATCGAAGGCCTAGTGGTAGATAAAGATACTCACCTTGGACATTTAAAGTGGACACTTGAAACATTTTTTAAGTCTTTTTTTGAGATAAACACTATAGAAATCAAACTTAGGCCAAGTTATTTTCCGTTTACAGAGCCGTCCCTTGAAGTTGATGTTTTATGTGATAGATCGGGCTCAGTTCTTAAGGTTGGCCATGGATCAGATTGGCTTGAAGTTGCTGGAGCTGGAATGGTTCATCCAGAAGTATTAAAATCGGCAAATATCGATTCTAATAAATTCCAGGGCTTTGCATTCGGCCTTGGTGTTGATAGGCTTGCACAACTAAAATACGGAATCCCAGACCTAAGAACATTTTTTAATGGTGACGTAAGGTGGTTGAATCATTATGGATTTTCGTTTCTCGACATACCTACTTTATCAAGGGGTCTTAGAAAATGAAATTTACTTTATCTTGGCTAAAACAACATCTTGATACAGAAGAAAATATAAACACAATACTTAGAAAGTTGACCGATATTGGACTTGAGGTTGAAAACTCATATAATCCAGCAGAAATTTTGGATGGCTTTGTAGCCGCAAAAATTATATCAACCAGGCCACACCCGGATGCGGATAGATTACGACTATGTTTAGTAGATACTGGGACTGAAGAAATAGAAATTGTTTGTGGAGCAAAAAATGCTGTTAAGGGATTAACAACAGTATATGCGCCAATAGGAATGACCATACCTCAGTCAGGTATTAAACTTAAAAAAGCAAAAATACGAGGTGTTGAATCTTTAGGAATGCTTTGCTCTAAACAGGAGCTTAATTTAGGGGATGATTCTGATGGTATAGCGGAGCTATCGAGCAAAATAAGCTCCGGAACACCTGTTTCTGAAGCATTGGATATAGATGATACATATATAGAAATTGCTATAACACCAAATAGGCCTGATTGCCTTGGTGTTTATGGAATAGCAAGAGACCTTTCTGCTGCTGGATTAGGTAAATTATCAAATAAAAATACCAAGAACATTAAGTCAACAGGAAAGACTTTTCCTGTATTTCTGGACTACAAAAAAACCAATGCACCCTGCTCAATATTTGCCGGAAGGTTGATAAAAAATATTAAAAATAACCAAAGTCCTGATTGGCTTATTCATCGCCTAGAATCAGTAGGACTGAAATCTATTAACTGCCTTGTTGATATAACTAATTTTATTAACTTTGATAGAGGAAGGCCTCTTCATGTATACGATGTAAACAAAATTTCTAACAAAATTGGAGCTAGAGATGCAAAAAAAGGAGAGAAAATTTTAGCTCTTGATGGAAAGGAATATGACTTAAGTCCGGGAATGTGTGTAATTGCTGACGATGAAAAAATACTAGGTATTGGGGGCATAATGGGTGGTGAAGAATCTGGATCAACACTTAGTACAACCGATGTTTTTATAGAGTCTGCTTATTTTAATCCAGTCGAAACCTCATTAACTGGAAGAGAATTAAATATTGTTTCAGATTCAAGGTTTAGATTTGAGAGAGGTGTTGATCCTGAGTATATAATTGATGGACTTAATCTGGCAACCCAGATGATTCTTGAATTATGTGGTGGAGAGCCAGAAGAAATTTGTCTTATTGATAATTTAGATTTTAAGCCAAAAGAAATTAAATTTAACCCTAAGCTTGTTAATAAATTAACTGGTATAGAAATTCCAAATAATGAAATCACTAAAATACTAGAATCACTAGGGTTTATTGTGTCAAAATCATGGAATGTCATAGTACCTTCCTGGCGTCCTGATATTTTTGGAGAAGCTGATCTTGTAGAAGAGATTGTTAGGATTTTTGGTTTAGATAATATTACATCAGAACCCTTATTAAATTTCGAGCAACCCTCAAAACCTGTTTTAACAAAAAAACAAAAGCAAGCTAAAATGATAAAGAGAACAATTGCTTCCAGAGGTTTACTAGAAACCATATCATATTCTTTTATTAATAAAAAACATTCCATTGAATTTGATGGTGGTAACAATAGCTTAAAAATAATAAACCCGATATCAGATGAGCTATCTGAAATGCGTCCAACGCCACTAGCCTCTTTAGTGAATATTGGAAATGAAAATTATAAAAGAGGGTATATGGATATTGGTATCTTTGAGGTGGGACCAGGATTTAAAGGAATTGAGCCAGAAAATCAAATTACAATAGCTGCTGGGCTAAGATTAGGAACAAATCGATATCAGGGGTCAGGTAAAGATTGGCAAGGATCTGAAAAAGTTAATACCTTTGATGCTAAAGAAGACGTAATATCAGTTCTAGAATTATTAAACTTAAATACTGATAGCAATAAGGTGGAGCGCAGTGCTCCTGACTATTATCACCCNGGNAGATCGGGACAAATTATCAATAGTAATGGAGATATTTTAGCATCCTTTGGTGAGTTACANCCTAANGTTATTAAAGAAAGAGATTTTAAAACAGCAGTGGCATTTGAGATTTTTATTGACTCAATTAACAACCAAAAAATTAAGACAAAGGAAAATATGGCCCCNGNNATATCAAATCTCCAGCAAGTGAGAAGAGATTTTTCTTTTGTAGTATCAAATGACACAGAAGCTCAATCTTTAATTACAGCTGCTAAACAAGGGGATCAAAAATTTATCAAGGATGTTAGAATATTTGATCAATTTCTTGGCGAAAAAGAAAAATCGATAGCTATTGAGGTAATAATTCAACCAAAAGAAAATACTTTAACTGATGAACAAATTGAAGATATTTCGCAAAAAATTATTAGATCTGTTGAAGAACGGACTAAAGGAAAATTGCGTAGCTAGTTTTAAATTTTTTTTATGGTATACCTTCATCAATGACAGACACCAAAAATATTCGTAACTTCTCTATAATTGCTCATATTGATCATGGTAAATCAACATTGGCTGATAGGCTGATACAAAGTTGTGATGGTCTTACTGAGAGAGAAATGAAAGAGCAAGTTCTTGATACCATGGATATTGAGCGTGAGCGAGGCATCACAATAAAAGCTCAAACAGTCAGGCTTGAATATAAAGCGAAAAATAATGAGATCTATCAACTAAATCTGATAGATACACCTGGTCATGTTGATTTTGCTTATGAGGTTAGTCGATCGTTATCTGCTTGCGAAGGGTCAATTTTAGTTGTCGATTCAACACAAGGTGTTGAGGCTCAAACTCTTGCCAATGTATATCAAGCTATTGAATTAAATCATGAAATTATTCCTATAATAAATAAAATTGATCTGCCAGCGGCTGAGCCTGAAAAAGTATGCGCTCAAATTGAAGATGTAATTGGAATAGATGCTTCTGATGCAATATTCGTTTCAGCAAAAACGGGGGAAGGTATTGATGATATATTTGAAGCCTTAATAAGTAGATTACCGCAGCCTAAAGGATCAAATGATGAACCAACAAAAGCACTTCTAGTAGATAGCTGGTATGACTCATACCTTGGAGTTGTTGTATTGGTTAGAGTAATTGATGGGACTTTAACAAAAGGTCAAAAAATTAAAATGGTTGGAACAAATAGTACTTATGAAATTGATGATATTGGGATATTTACACCCAAAAAAGTTTCAGTTAATAAGTTGGGACCAGGAGAATTAGGTTACATAATTGCAGGAATAAAAACTGTTTCTGATACCCAAGTTGGGGACACAATTACTGATGATAGAAAACCTTGCAAGGATACCCTAAAAGGATTCAAGCCATCACAGCCATCGGTTTTTTGTGGTTTATTCCCTGTTGATAGTGGTGAATTCGAAGACCTAAGAGAGTCCATTGAGAAATTGAGCCTCAATGATTCTAGCTTCCAACATGAAACTGAAAATTCAGCTGCTCTTGGATTTGGTTTTAGGTGTGGATTCCTTGGTTTACTTCACCTTGAAATTGTTAGAGAGAGAATTGAGAGAGAATTTGATATCGATCTTATAACAACTGCACCAAGTGTTATTTATAAGATATATTTAAATGATGGAACCTTTATAGATCTCCATAATCCTGCTGATATGCCTGACCCTAGTTTAATTAATTATATTGAAGAGCCCTGGATCAAGGCAACGATATTAGTACCCGATGAATATCTTGGAGCAGTACTCAAGTTATGTGAGGATAGGCGAGGAAATCAAGTAGAGCTTACATATGCCGGCAATAGAGCTATGGTTGTTTATGATCTCCCCCTTAATGAGGTAGTTTTTGATTTTTATGACCGACTTAAGTCAATTTCAAGCGGCTATGCTAGTTTTGATTGGCAGATGGATTCATATAAGGCAGAAAAACTTGTAAAAATGACAATTTTAGTAAATTCAGAAATTGTTGATGCTTTATCAATTATTGTGCATTCAGAAAGAGCTGATATGCGAGGAAGAGCTATGTGTAAAAAGTTAAAAGAGCTAATACCAAGACATCAATTTAAAGTTCCCGTACAAGCTGCCATAGGTGCTAGAGTTGTTGCTAGGGAGACAATTGCACCCTATCGAAAAGATGTTACAGAAAAGTTGTATGGGGGTGATGTGACACGAAAGAAAAAGCTTTTAGAAAAACAAAAGAAAGGTAAAAAAAGAATGCGAGAATTTGGTAATGTAAATATTCCTCAAGAAGCATTCATTTCTGCACTTAAATTTGATGAAAATTAATTGTAGTATATTTTAATAAGGAGAGGTGGCCGAGTGGTCGAAGGCGCGCGCTTGGAAAGTGTGTAGGCGGGTAACCGTCTCGGGGGTTCGAATCCCTTCCTCTCCGCCACTAATTATTTAGTAAAAAATTTGAATCTAATTAATCACTAAAAATTTCATTAATTCAGTCGCTAATATTGATGATGATTGTTTAATTTTTTTTCTATCTTCGCTGTCAGAAACTTCATAAGTCATTGAAGGAATATTATATTTATTATAGATGTAATTTTTTGAGACACCATTGTCTTTGTTTGAAGAATTAATAAGCTGAAAATTATAGCCAATCCCCAATAAGCCAGATCTAGAATTATTTATCCAATTTTCTAAAGAAAATTTTGATAAGTTATTTGATGAATTCTCTGATATATAAAAAATATTCTTATAAGTAGAGTGAAAGTCAATAAAAAGGGCTAATTTACTATTAGCAGTTAATCGGATTAATTTTTCATTTACAACTATTGTTTCAGGCTGAGAAAAAGTTCCCCAATCACGGTTTAAATCAATTTTATTAANATTATACCTCCAATGACCNTTATCAACTCCGTCAGGGTTCATCAAGGGAACAAATATAATATTATATTGATTAAGGAAATTCTGTGAAAGCTGGCTTGGTGAAACTAACTGGTCGATAAAACCTTTAAGAGCAAAAGCGCCTGTAACCTCTGGCGGATGCTGCCTTCCTAAAATAATTATATAAGGATTTTTTATATCTGTTTCTATAAAAAACATAGTAATTGGTTTTTTTAAAACTGAAAATCCAATAGTTTCGCTTCTTACTTTTCCTGTTTCTTTAAGCTCATTAAACCAATTATAGTACCAAGATTGAGTAATGATCTCTTGAGATGCAATATATTGTTTTTTATTTGATGGTAAAAAATCAATTACTAAAATTTTGTCGTTATTCTTTTTTAAAATATTTAACATATTAAGATTATCCCAGGCCTTATTATCACTACTGATTTTAGGATTATATCTATAATTATAATTTCCATAATCTAACTCAATTTTTATATTTTCAGAATGCTTTGACTTTCTAATGGCGAACCAAGGGCTTGGGTTGATTGAATCATCTGTTTCTGAATTAATAAAAAGTTTTATATGTTGAGAGTTAATAATTTCACACGAAAGATTACCCGCACCAGGGAAATCAAAATCAACCAGAACAATACTAGTCAGACATTGTTTATTAAGGACTGGATTTTCAGCATGTAGAGGGTTTGATAAAAAAAATATTATAAAAAAAAGGATTCTTTTCATCAATTAAAATTTATAACTCAGATCAAGGTAATAATGTCTTCCTAAATTATCATGCTTATCAAAGTAATAACCAAAAATATCAGAAGCTAAAGGAGCTCTTTCGTCAGTTATATTTTTAATTCCTAAACGTATTCGTGAATTATTAGAATTTAAATTTAGGCGGTAATCAATGTAGCCACTTATTGTATTGTAGGCCTTAACATTCCATAAACTTCCGTCTGAAAGTTTATTTCTAGTTTCATAAAATTCACCAATGTGTTGTCCAAAGAGACCTAGCCCCCAAGAACCTTTATTCCAAATTAGCTTTAAGTTTGCCTGAATTTTAGGCGACCCATCCTTTTCCAAAAGATCTGAAAAACCACTTATGGCAAGTTCCTTCGGAATAATTCCGTTTTCTTGTGCTTCAATAAGTCTAATAAAATCGTTACCAGCTTTTTGTTTAAATTTTTCTAATTTAGCAATATTCAAAGAAAAATTAAAATTCCCAAGAGAATTAATCGCAGAGTAATATAAAGAAAAATCAAAACCACTTTGAATTCTTGTATCTAAATTTTGATAACTTTCAACAACCCTTGTAACACGTCCGGCAGGGCAAATACCTGCATTAAGATAATTCTCAATTTCGCTCTCATCTGGACTTTCTCTATAAACTAATGGGCTAGACTTAACTAGCGAACAATTATTAAGATCATTAGTTTCCATTCTAAGAATTAAATCTGTGAGCATAATATTATCCTCACCAAAAAGACCTATAGTGTCTTGCTTTTCAATTTCCCACCAATCTAAAGTAAAAATTAAATTCTTAATATTCTTAGGCTCATAAACTATGCCTAGTGAAATATTGGTTGATTCTTCTGGTCTTAATTCTTTGCTACCACTTGCAACTCTTTGAAGTGAATAATCACAATAATCTATTTTACCATTAGTATTTATTTGTTGAAGGCATAAAAGTGCATCCACTCCATAAATTTGACGTGATACGATTGATTCATTTATTTGTATAAGATTTGGAGCTCTGAAACCTTTTGACCAAGAACCTCTAAACATTAACTGATCATCAAGCTGCCAGCCAATAGCTATTTTTGGAACAGACTTACTCCCTATATCTGAAAAATCTTCATATCTTCCTGCTAATTGTATATTTATACTTTTAACAAAAGGAATATTCATTTCATCAGACACCAAAGGAATACCTAATTCAAAAAATGAAGAAACAACATCTCTTTTACCCGCACTATCAGGAGTGGGACTTGAATTCATAACATCGCTTACAAATGGATATGTATCACCATCTTTATCTTTATATAAAACTGTTCCATCCAATCTTGGATCGCGGTCATCCCTAAATGAATCCTCGCGATATTCTGCGCCGGCTACTAAAGAAATATAGCCTGACCTTATTTCTAGAAAATCAAGATTTGTTATTCTAAAATCCCAGCCCTTTAATTCCCTTTCGACCTTTCCTATAGACATCAATAATTGCATCTTTAATTGATCCATCGATACTTGGAGTCTGGTCCTGGCTATACAATAGGTAATCTTCATAGTTACCTCCTCCATTGAAAGGATTGTAGGCTTCAGGTGTCGATAATGCTAATGACTGCTCTACAAGAGAATTTGATAATCTATTACTTGTTATATCTTTAGATTTGGCCTTAGAAAAAAATATAGCAGTCTCCCAATCCCAACTTTTCCAAGAGCCCCTTAAGCCCTGTAANAATCTATAAGTATGCTTCTCAACATTAACTTGTCTTGGGCCAATATCAACAAATCGATAATTATCCATTATTATAGATAATCCGCCGCNCGGTATTCCAATTATAATATCNTCACTGAGCCTATTAGGATTTATGCTTCCGTNTGGAAGCAGCTTAGACCCAAAGGGATTCCAGTAGTTTGATGCAGGAACAATTAATTTCGAGGAAGAGAATGCTGCTGAAGGGCTATTATTCTGATTAGTTTCTGAGTAATAGTATGAAAACTCAGTAAATGCATCAATTCCATTTCTAAAGTTATGCACCAATTTAGTTTGAATATTATCTCTAGTAAGGTCTGAAACAACCCATCTCTCTGCATTAAGGTTATATCTTTTTGTTAATGTATCAGAAGCTATACATGCAGAATTATTTAAGTCCTCAAGACATTTAGTGTCAGTATTGGGAAAAATTTCAAATTCACCAGATTTATCAGTTAAACCATTCGTATTATAAAAGTTAAAATCCCTAACACTGTCGACAAAATCGAACTGACCATATGGTGAATTNATAGAGCTTCGTCTGAAACGGGTTGTATCCCATTTAGTTTGAGAGATTTCTGGAAAGTGTCTCCAATCAGAGATTCCCATGCGTTCATCTTCCTTTGCCTGAATTGGATCGCGTTCATAATGATTATATAGAAAAGATATTGATGTATTTCCGGAATTGAAATTTGATCCATAAGCAAGGTCGATTTGAGAATCTGATCTATTAAAGTTCTCAAATTCAATTGCTTTTATTTTTAAACTTAAACCATCTATTTTATCTTTTGTGATTACATTAATTACACCAGCAACTGCATCTGCTCCATATATAGCCGATGATCCATCTCTTAAAACCTCTATTCTTTCAATTCCATTTACAGGTAAAATGTTTGAATTTACAGAATTAACTGGTACAAAACTACCTCCAACAGACTCTGATTGAAAACTAGGGGAATTTATTAATCTTCGCCCATTAAGCAAAACCAGAGTATTTCCTGTTCCTAAATTTCTAAGATTAAAGGCTCCCATATCGCCTCTGGCACTATTTACACCAGCAATGGCATTACCAGCATCATTAAATTTATTTGTTCCTTGCTCAACCAGACTTCCAATCAAATCATCGCCTGAGTCTATGCCAAGCAATTCAATTTCTTTTGATGTAATAATTGTTACAGGTAAAATTTTTGTTAATTTTGCATTACTAATTCTACTACCAACAACCAGTATATCTTCAACTTCAGTTGATATTTGAGAATAAGAAATATTTGGAGCAACTAAAAGTGAGGCTATAAAAACTAATTTATATATTCTAGATATTATCTTAAGTGGCAAAATACTTATCATTTTTTTATATGTTTTATTGCGTTAACTATTTAATTAATTAATGATGAATTAAGATTATNAATTACATACATCGTTTCATATACCCTTTCATATGTGACATAAAGGCTTAAATGCATGAAAAATTATAATAATATAATAGAAATGATTGGAAATACTCCATTAATTTACTTAAAAAGTGCNTCCGAAGAAACAGGATGTAAAATTTATGGGAAAGCAGAATTCCTCAATCCAGGGCAATCAATAAAAGATAGGGCAGCACTTTATATTATAAAAGATGCCGAAAGAAAAAAATTGATAAATAAAGGGGGAATGATTGTTGAAGGAACCGCAGGTAATACTGGAATAGGATTATCGCTTGTTGGAAATTCACTAGGATATAAAACTACAATCGTTATCCCAGAAACTCAATCACAAGAAAAAAAGGATGCAATTAAGTTTTCTGGTGCCGACTTAGTTGANGTGCCGGCAGTCCCATACAAGGATCCCAATAATTATATCAAATACTCTGGCCGCCTTGCTAAAGATTTAAATAAGCAATTGAAAAATGGAGCTTTTTGGGCAAACCAATTTGATAACACCTCTAATCGTAGAGCGCATATAGAAATGACAGGTCCAGAAATATGGAAACAAACCGANGGAAATATTGATGGCTTTATTTGCGCGATTGGAACTGGNGGAACTTTATCTGGTGTAGGTTCTTACTTAAAATTAAAGAATAAAAATATATCAATTGGTCTTGCTGACCCAATGGGTGCAAATATGTATAGTTTCTTTAAGACCGGTGAACTAAAATCAGAGGGCAGTTCAATTACTGAGGGTATTGGGCAGGGAAGAGTTACTGAGAATATCAAGGGAATGTCTGTAGATGTTCCGATAAGAGTAACAGATTCTGAAGCCCTAACAGTGCTTTATAATTTAATTCAAGAAGAGGGACTTTTTTTAGGACTATCTTCTGGTATAAATATTGCGGGTGCAAAAGAATTAGCAAAAACATTAGGTAGGGGTAAGGTAATTGTTACCATCTTGTGTGATCTAGCAAACCGCTATCAAAACAAAATGTTTAACGCTGGTTTTTTGGAGGAAAACAATTTACCTATACCGAATTGGTTATAATTATGTTCAAAAAAATTAAAGACTTTTGTAAGCGCTATTTTTGGCTTTGGATTATCTACCAAGCCATAAAGGGCTTAATTACAACCTCACTTATTTGGGTACCCCTAATTTATTATTACTTTATCAATTAATAATCATGGCATTAGAACAAAGTATAGATTTTAAGAATGAGAGCTCATTACTTTACGATTTACTAAAAAGTAAAAATGACGATATTTTTAATTCAAAGACTCAATTTAAATCATGGACAATTAATGATGTCTTATATCATCTTCATGTTTGGAATAATGCAGCATTTTTATCTTTAACTAATGAAAAAAAATTCTCTAAATTTATGAAAGATTTTTTTACTGCTATAAAAAGCGGGCATTCAGCAAGGTCACATGAGAAAGAACTTTCAAATAACATATCTGGTCAGAATTTATTGATGGAATGGAAAAAGGATTATGAGAAAATATCAGAAGAATTTTTAAATGCAGATCCAAAAAAGAGAGTTAAGTGGGCCGGCCCAGATATGAGTGTTAGATCAAGTATTACAGCACGACATATGGAAACTTGGTCACATGGGCAAGAAATATATGATCAGCTTGGGGTCATAAGAAACGATGCAGACCATATTAAAAATATTGTGATTATTGGTATAAATACTTTCGGTTGGACTTTTATGAATAGATCGTTGGAAGTTCCTAATGAGCAACCAAAATTAATCTTAGAATCTCCATCAAATAAAACTTGGGAATGGAATTCAAATAATAAAAAAGACTCTATAATAGGAAAGGCTTCTGAATTTTGTCAGGTTGTTACTCAGGTTAGAAATATTAAAGATACTAACTTAATAGTAAATGGCGATATTGCAAAAAAATGGATGTCCATTGCTCAATGCTTTGCTGGGCCACCAGAGGACCCTCCAAAGAAAGGAAGCCGTTTTACTAAAGGAGAAAAAAATGGATAAATTAAATAAAATTGCAGAACAAATATCAAAAATTTTAAAAAGTAAAAAACAAACTGTTTCAGTTGTTGAATCTTCCTCAGGTGGCTTGATATCAGCAGCTCTTTTATCACAGCCGGGAGCTTCTTTATATTATATGGGTGGACAGGTTATTTATACAGCTCAATCAATTCGTGCTCTCACGGGCCTGAGGTTAAGAGAACTGAAAGAGAAAAATATAAGATCTAGTAGTGAACCTTTTGCCTTGTTGATTGCTCAAAAAGGCTGCTCTATGTACGATACAGACTGGTGTTTAGGCGAAACTGGAGCGGCTGGTCCTTCTGGAAATGGTTATGGTGATCCATCAGGATATTCTTGTTTTGCTGTTTCAGGAATAAAAGAAAAAACAAATCATATATTCACCAATTCTAATGACCGGATAGAAAATATGTTTAAATTTTCTGAAGAGGCACTTAATCAATTCATAGAGGTTATTGAGAATTAACTGGGAGCTCGCTTAGATAAAATTCTTTGAAGAGTCCTTCTATGCATCTTTAATCGTCTAGCAGTTTCTGAAACATTCCTGTCACACAGTTCATAGACCCGCTGAATATGCTCCCACCTAACACGATTTGCGCTCATTGGTTCTTCAGGTGGCGCCGCCTTTTCATCAGGCTGGGCAAAAAGAGATGCACAAATATCATCAATTCCAGCAGGTTTTGATAGGTAGTCTATGGCTCCAACTTTAATTGCTGAAACAGCATTCGCAATATTACCAAATCCAGTAAGAATTATAGATCTTGCTTTTGGATTAATTTTTTGAAGTTCTAGAATTACTTCTAGCCCATCCCCATCATCCAATCGCAAATCAATTACTCCATAATTAATCTGTTCTGATTTTAAAATAACTTTTGCATCTGCAACGGATTTAGCTTCAAAAGTATTATAGCCTCTCCTTGTTAAGGCCCTCGATAATTGATTCAGCCATATTTGATCATCATCGACAATAATAATATTTTTATCATCAGGTAATTTTGTCATATCTATTAGTTAGTCCTTTTTTTGTAAATTTCAACTGTACACATCATATGGAATTTTAATTAATACCACAGCACCATGTTCTGGATGAACCTTATTATAAGCTTGAACTGAAATATTCAGTCGCTCTAGTAAGGTTTTTGAGATAAAAAATCCCAAACCTAATCCATCGCCATTATTAGATGATTTAGAGCGTGACGAAACATATGGATCGCCTATTCTACTTAAAATAGAATTAGAAAATCCTTTTCCATCATCATTAATTTCTAAATTAATAAATTTTCCGCTTTTCGAGACATTTAACTCAACAGTAGTTGATGCAAAATCAGCTGCATTTTCAATTATGTTCGAAAGACCCAAAAGTAATTCGGATCNTCTTCTTAATAAAATTTCTTTCATTCCNGGGTCATTATCGTTAAAATTAATAGAAAATTTTATTTCCTTTACCTTAATTAACTCACATAACTCCTCAAGAAGTGCTTGAAGTTCTATTTTTGTTATTAAGTCATCATCGCTAGAAGGTTTCTCTCCAAGCGAACCAAGAATTTTTTTACACTTATCAACTTCCTCAGACAAGATCATAAGATCTTTTTTTGCATTTTCATTAATGCTTTCATCGTTCTTTAGTTCGTTTGCAATAAGGCTAATAGTCCCTAAAGGTGTGCCCAGATGATGGGCAGCTGCAGCTGCTAAACCATCCAAAGAAGATAAATTCTTTTCTTTAACCAGTAAATTTTCTGCTACTTTAAGGGCAGCAGATATTTTTCTAGATTCATCGGTTAGGCCACCTGCGTAAAAAGTTAAAAATAAAATCGTCACAAAAAGAGAAACCCACATACCAAGAATAAAAATTGGTGGAACAGAGAGATCAAGNATATTACTTTCAAGGGGGTAATTAAAAGATCCCAGAATTGTTATAAAAATAATAGTAAGAAAGATTAGAATGGAGGTTGATCGAATAGGTAAGCTTGTAACAGTAATTGCAATTGGAGTTATAAATAATACAACAAAAGGATTTGATAAACCTCCCGTAAAAAATATCAGTAACGCAAGTTGAAGAATATCTGCTGCTATAACAACAGTTGTGGCAGTTTCACTTAACCTATTGTTTGTGGAATAGCGAGGGTAAAGCGCAATGTTAGAAATAATCAAAGCAAGTACTGTTAAAAGTATCTCTAGCCAAGGTAATTGAAATCCAAAAAAATATTCGACAACAAGGCATGTTATTGTTTGTCCCAATACAGCTATCCATCTTAAATTAATAAGCGTCTTTGCTCTAATCCCAAGACCTAAACTAGATATTTCTTTTTCTACGTTTTCCATTACACAACTATACTATATTTAAGAATTTCTTCACCTGACTAACTGCAATTTGTGGATCAATAACTTTAATAGTAGTCATTCCAATTGCCCTAGCAGGCTTTAAATTAACTCCAAGATCATCAAGGTAAATACACTCCTCGGGCAAAACTCCAAGGGCCTCACAAGACATATTGTATATTTTAAGGTCTGGCTTTCTTATTCCTATTAAAGAAGACTCAATAACGTGATCAAAAATTTTCATAACTTCTGATACTTCGTTAGAATTATTATTNTGATTATTAGTGGCTGGTTGCACATTATTTGTTATGCATCCTAATTTATAACTTCCCTTGAGATCGTTTAAAAAATCAACCACAAAAGGTCTTATTTTTCCTGATAATAATTTTATAATTTGACTACCCATAATGTCAAAACCCTTCTTTTTAGCTTCACTCATGAATAAATTATTAAATTCACTAGCATTAATATCATTGCGCTCAAATTTTGCCCAAGCATTGGTATCTGGATTCTCGGAATTAATTGTTCTAATTAAATCATTTGGTAGATTATTATCTTTTTCAAAATTATTAAATGCCTCAAAAGGGCTTGAAGTAACTACTCCGCCAAAATCCCAAATTACTGCTTTATATGCCATATTTTACTCCAAATTAAAGAGATAATAGCCCTCTTATAAAAAACAAGCTAGAATTGATTATAGTGTTTGTTTAAATGAATAGGAATTAAATGAAAAAATATAAATTAATTAATGTGATCATACTATTGATTATTATTCCAATTAACGCCAAGGCTAAAAGTACTATTTCATATTCTGCTAACCTGGGTGGCCTCAGAGTTGCTGAAGTAATTTATTCAGTAGACCTTCGTGAAGATAGCTGGAATATTAAAACTGAAATACAAGCTGCAGGATTAGTTGACAAGTTTGTTAGCTTTAATTTTAACTCAGAAAGTAAGGGTTTTTCAGATCAGGGCATCCTTAAGCCTGAACTATATAATTTCTCTTATGAAATAAAGAATAAAAATAAATCTAGAAATGCCGAAATAAAATACGAAAATGGTCTCCCTATTAGTATCAAGGCTGAGCCACCTTACCGTAATAATGATATTTTAAGTAAAGAAGATTTGGCTAAATATGGCTTAAATTCAAGTGACCCCAATAGTGCATTCGTAGTTCCCGGTATTTATAAAAATCCATGTACAGAGAACAGTAAGAGCTTTGATGGGGTTCGCTCTTATCAAATAAAAATGAATAAAAAAAGTAAGAAAAGAAAAATTACTATAGATGAAATTGAACATGATGTTATTTTATGTGCTGGATCTTTTAATCCAATAGTGGGTTATGAGGAAAGTGATTTCCTTGAAACTGCCGGGGAAATGAACTCAATAAAATATTGGTATAAGCTTTTTGAAAAAGAAAAAATGTGGGTTCCTTTAAAATTTTCAATTGATACTCCTATCGGGGTACTTGTGGTTAAGGCAAATAAAATAATTACTAACCAGTGAGAACGTAAATGAATATTCCAGTAAACTCCTTTAAAAATTTCGACTCTGGTAATAAAGAAATTGCAAAAGATATTGGCCTTGCTTGCAAAGAATTTGGTTTTTTTGCAATAAAAGATCATGGAATTAGTGCAGACCTTATTGATGATACCTTAAATTTTTCAAAAGAAATATTTAACCTTCCCTTAAAGAGTAAGATGAATTATCAGCAATGTGATGGGGCTGGACAAAGAGGGTATACGCCATTTGGCATAGAAAAAGCTATAAACGCCGATTCTTCAGATCAAAAAGAATTTTGGCATCATGGGAGATCAAATTGGGACAATAAGCATAAAATTATAATGCCCAAAAATGAAAAAGTTGATTCTATCAAGGGATTTAATGATTCATTAAATAAATTATATTGTGAATTAGATAATCTAGGTGAAAAAATACTCTCTTGTATCGCAACTTTCTTAGAAATTGAACCAGATTGGTTTAACAATAAAATTAATCAAGGAAACTCTATTTTAAGGCTCATTCATTATCCGCCTGTAGACAATAAAATAAGAGGAATTAGAGCTGCCCCTCATGAAGATATAAATCTAATAACTCTTTTGCTTGGTACACAACAAGAGGGACTTGAGGTTCTAGACAGAAATAATCAGTGGGTACCTATTATTACAAACTCTGAAGTCATTGTGTGCAATGTTGGAGATATGCTCCAAAGGCTAACTAATCATAAGCTTAAATCAACTACTCACAGAGTCATTAATCCAATTAATGATGGTAAAAATGCATCACGTTATTCAATGCCTTTTTTTATACATCTAAACCCTAGCTTTTCAATAAAAACTCTCACAAAATGTATAGATAAAAAAAATCCAAATATTTACCCAGAAGAGATTTTGGCAAATGATTTTTTAAAAATGAGACTCAACGCGATAAATCTTACGTAAATAGTGTTGTAAATAAGAGACAAAAATTAAATTATTTGAATTTTTTTTATTGTAGTCAATGAATCAATACTTTAGAATGAATTTTTTTAAACATAACAATCAATAAAAATAATAATAAAGAATTGTTAACTCATGGGGAGACTACTTATGCGTTGGCATTTAAATGCGATTGCAATCTTTGCAACTCTAACTTTAGTTACTGCAACTAATTTACCCGCTCAAACAGAAAATACACCATCTATTTCAATTGAAGAAATAGTTGTTACTGCTACTAAAAGAGCAACATCCCTTCAGGATGCGCCTATATCTATTTCAGTTATTAGCGTTGAACAAATGGATCAACTTGCTATTAATGATGTGCTTGACCTTCAGTCATCAGTTCCATCTTTAAAAATAGCCCAACAACAATTCGCAAACCAAAACACCTTTTTAATTAGAGGGATTTGGCAATGGTGCAAATAATCCAGGTGTTGAACCTGCTGTAGCTATTTCAATAGATGGCGTTATGATTTCAAGAAATCAATCCGCACTTAATGATTTAATTTCTGTAGAACGTATCGAGGTTATTAAAGGACCGCAGTCAACGCTTTTTGGTAAAAATGCATCAGCTGGTGTTATTAGCATTACAACAAAACGTCCAGAACAAGAGTTTGGTGGAAAAATTGAGCTTACTGGTGGAGACTTTGGTCTAAAAAAACTTAGAGGAACAGTCACCGGACCTATAACAGAAAAAACCTCTTTTAGACTTTCTGCTTCAACAACTGAGCGTGACGGATTTGTCGACAACCTCTTTTTGGGAACAAAGATTAATAATAGAGATCGTCAATCAATTAGAGGTCAGCTATTAACTGAAATTTCAGAAAATGTAACACTAAGAATCATTGCTGATTATGATCAATCTGATGAAAATTGCTGTACAACTGCTGCAGTTTCTAATGGTAACGCAACACTTGGCGGAGCATTTGTTATTGGCGGAGCATTAGGTAAGCAAGTGATTGTTAACCCAGTGGATACTTATGGTTACACAACATATCTTAATAATGATCCAACAGGTGAATTTGAAGGTAAAGGATTATCAGCTCATATTGATTGGGAACTTGATACAATGTCGTTCCAGTCCATCACATCATTTCGTGAAAATTCTCAGAAAGTTTTTGGTGATGTAGACTTCAGCGGAATGCCATTACTTACAAATCGTATTGAAGATGAATTTGAAACATTCACACAAGAATTTAGGCTTAGCTCAAATAATGATGGGCCTTTTCAGTGGATGGTAGGAGCTTACTATCAGGATGAGAAAGTTAAGCATGACAGGGATGTGCTTTATAAAGAAAATATATCAACTCTAGTAGATATTATTCTTTCTGCTGTGCCAACTTCATTAAATGCAATCTCTGGTCAAGTTGCTGTTGGAGCTCTTGCGCAAATATCTGCTCTACCATCAGCTGTACAAATGGCACTTCTTGGTACTGCTCTTCCTCCTCTTTCAACTACACAGATTGGTGGAGTTTTAGCTGGTGTTTCAACAGGAAGCCCAGCACTTGATGGCGGAATTGCGCAATCATTCCAGGACTTGCAGCTCAACAAAGAGCTTCATGGTATGGACTTAACTCTGGTCTTCAAAATGAATATTTTGATGTTGACAATGAAGCTTTTAGTTTGTTTGCAAACTTTGACTATGATGTCACTAACAACACTACAGTTTCACTTGGAATAAGTTATTCAAAAGATGAGAAGAGTGTTGTTTCAAATGTTATTATAAATGATGCTTTTGCTGAAATTCCATTCGCTCTAGACCCTAGTACTGCTCTATTGGCTGGCTTTCAATTCTTCCCACCGTTTTATAATTATCCAAACGCTACAGAAGATGGAAAGTGGGACTCAGACGATGTAACTCATTCATTTAAAATTGTTCACGAACTTGATGATGATCTTTCAGTATATTTTAGTCACTCAACAGGCTTTAAGGCTATCTCTGTAAATCTATCAGCGAATGCTACTGTGTATTCAGGTCTGCCAATGGATAATAGCCTATATTATGCGGATCCTGAAGAAGCTGAAAATATTGAATTTGGTTTCAAGAAGAGCTTTAGCAATGGTTATTTAAATGTAACATTATTTGATATGACAGTAGATAATATCCAATCAAATCTTTTTGTTGGTACAGGCTTTAACTTGGTAAATGTTTCCGAGCAACGTCACAAAGGTATCGAAGTTGATTCTATGTTCTATCTAAGTCAGGATTTTGTTTTAACATTTAATGCAAGTATGATTGATGCAAAATACGGTTCATTTACTAATGGACCCTGTGATTCAACATTATCAGCTCCTGCATCAGATGATTGTCCAATTGTAGATGGTGCGCTTGCACGTTACAAAGATTTTAGTGGGGAAGTTCCTGGTGGCGTACCAGAGCTAGCGATCACTGTATCTGGTGCATATACATTTGATGTATCAAGTGCGGTTACTGGTTTTGTTAGAGCAGAGTATGTTTACGAAAGTAAAATACAGGCTACAGATANTGTCCCAACATCATTAGCTCCACGTGAAGTNGGTACGATAAATGCAAGTTTTGGTCTCCAAAATGAAGATACAGGATGGAACCTTATGATTTGGGGTAGAAACCTAAATGATGATGAATACGTTCAAACAGCATTTGGAGTGCCAGGCTCACCTGGATCTTTTGCAGTATATCCAAACCAACCTAAAATGATGGGAATTACTTTGGGAAAAGAATTCTAAAAAAAGTAATTTAAATAAAAATAATTAAGGCGGCTTTTT
>JGI24540J26637_10000317_pt1 | contig 19676 bp, 30 predicted proteins | sample NorSeaMetagenome_FD_26637 | JGI IMG/M metagenome (IMG submission 26637)
ATAACCACTCATCGATTGAAGCAGCTTCCCAAATTGGGTAGAAGTGTACACCAATAGCGTTAGAGCTTGGTACTACAGCACCAGAGATGATGTTGTTTCCGTATAAAAGAGAACCAGCAACTGGCTCACGGATACCATCGATATCTACTGGAGGTGCTGCGATAAAAGCAATAATGTAAACTGAAATAGCTGTAAGTAGAGTTGGGAACATTAGACAACCGAACCAACCGATGTATAGTCTGTTCTCAGTTGAAGTGATCCATGCACAGAATTGCTCCCAGAAGCTTGCGCTCTCGCGTCTTTCTAAAGTTGTAGTCATGATTATTTTTTATTTAAATTAAATGTTTTTGGTCTTGAAAACCTCCCAGGATTTATATCCTGTTAATAAATAATATCGTTTCAACCAGTACCGTTTATTATTACATTATATTAATATAATATGTATATTTTAAAGTTAGATAAAAATATTAAACTAAATAAATAACCTAAAGTATTAATATAACTTGCAAATATTATCCAGTTTTTAGCTAATAAAAATTTGTCTTTAAACTTGAACGAATTATTATATAATATAATCTAGCACACATTATTATGTAATAATTTGATTTTTATTATGACAGCATCTTTTTTACCTGCAATCTTAACACCGGTTGTAACACTTGTTTTTCCTGGTATTTGTTTTGCATTATTTTTTGTTTTAATTGAGCAAGACGAAATATCGTAAATGCAATAAATTGAAATCAAATAAAATCGTATGGTATTTTAGTTACTTAGTTTGAAAATGTAAGCTTTAAATCAAATTAATTAGTTGCCTCCGCGTTTTTATAGCTATTGTTTACTTAGTAACTTTTTGGCGAAGGGGTAATGAAAAAAATAAAAAATTTTAATATTTAATGGGTACTCAGTCACTTCTAAATAATTTAATATTTTTAAGTTTACTTATCGTAACTATATTTTATTGGGCAAGCTTAGTTTACTCTAATTTAAAGATTTTAGAAAAGGTAGGATTTTATGGTAACTTTTTTGCAAATTTTTTAATTTTTACTTTGCTTGCTTTAAGATGGTTAAATTTTGGATATTTTCCCTTAAGTAATTTATATGAATCCCTAATGTTTTTAGCATGGGGAATAACTTTTATTAGTTTAATAGCCCAAGAACAATCAAAAATATCTTTAATTGGCTCTATGACTAGTCCAATTGCACTTTTTGTAGCAGGTTTTGCAAGTTTATCCCTGCCAGAAAGTATGCAAGCACCGTCGCCTCTTGTTCCAGCTTTAAAATCAAACTGGTTAATGATGCACGTTACGGTTATGCTATTGAGCTATGCTAGTTTGATTATTGGTTCATTACTAGCGATATTTTTCTTAGTTCTATCGTATGGTCAGGGTAAGAATATTAGTCTTCAAGGTAACTCGTTTGGAAAAGTCTTTTCTCCTGTACAATCACAAGATACTGCTTTTTATAAAACAGAATCAATTTCTAATTATGGAAACTTATTAGACCAAACCGCTTCAGAATCTTTAATTTTAGAGCCTGATTCACCATTAGGTGAGAAATCAATACAAAGGTTAAGTTTGCTTGAAAGTGTTGATAATATAAGTTATCGAACAATCAGTTTTGGTTTTCCGTTGTTAACAATTGGTATTATTGCTGGCGCTGTTTGGGCAAACGAAGCTTGGGGTTCGTATTGGAGCTGGGATCCGAAAGAAACTTGGGCTTTAATAACATGGCTAGTTTTTGCGTCTTATTTGCATACACGAATTACAAAAAATCTGCAAGGTGAAACGCCCGCTTTAATTGCTTCGCTAGGTTTTGTAGTTGTTTGGATTTGCTATCTAGGAGTTAACTTTTTAGGTAAGGGTTTACATACTTATGGCCAAGTTTTATAAAAAACTAAAGCATGGAAAATCTTTTAATTATATACTCTATTAAGTAAATTGAATTAATTTAGAAGATTTCCCATGTTTTGTTTATCTATACATACTATACATAGAGTTGTCTACCAAGTCCGATTGCAAATATTGCAGCTATTAACGCGATACTTAAAGCGAAAAAAATTTGGCCGTCTGTAATCATATTACTTATATATATTGTTAATTAGAAAAAGGTAAAAAAATAAACTTTAAACTAAATTGTACATTATACAATTACGTTTTAACTACCTAATTTAAATGCATCAACAATCAAGCCATAAATTATACCAATTTTTAAATAATTAAATAACTTTAGCAGCTCTAATATTGAATAATTTTTTTTTTGTGATTTTAGTATTTGAATTGAAAATGAATAAAAATTTTTACTTATTATTTCCAGACTTGCAATTATAAGGGCAGCACCTATAATTACCCATTCCTTAAATTCAGCTATAGTAGTATCAAGAATATTTGAAAGGAGAAAACCCGTAAAGAAAATTATTAACTTGATAATCAATTTGAAATAATTATATATCTTAATAATAATAATTAGCATACTTTACAATTTAGGTTTTTTATCACGACCAGAATGTAAAAAATATGCTCTTTTTTTTTAATTTTTTGAGTTTTGACAACGCCTTATATTAATAAATTAACTTATTACTAATAATTTTTTATCTATCTTTATTAGATATAGACTATAATTTATTGTATTGGTAAAGTAGTTATTTAAAGCTTTTATTATCTACACATTTCACATAATAAACATATGACATCTGATATATTAAACTTAAAAATACCTTCTCCGATTTTTGGCGGTAGTACAGGCGGATGGTTACGTGCAGCTGAAACGGAAGAAAAATATTCTATTACTTGGACTAGCAAGAAAGAACAAATTTTTGAGATGCCCACAAGTGGTGCAGCTATTATGCAAAAAGGTGAAAACTTGCTTTATTTATCAAAGAAAGAACAATGCCTGGCTTTAGGTACACAGTTACGTAACTTATTCAAAATAAACGATTATAAAATATACCGTATTTTCCCAAATAGTGAAGTTCAGTATTTACATCCTAAAGATGGTGTATTTCCAGAAAAACTTAACGCGGGTCGTGTTGGAGTAGGAAACGTTTCTCATTCTATTGGTAAGAATGCCCAACCAGTTAACGTTAAATTTACAGGTAAGAATACATTTGATTCGTAAAACGAAAATCATTATTAATTCCTAATAAGTTTCTTATTTCTTACTTTTTTAAAGGTTTCTATTTAATAAAGGTTGTAAAAATAATTGTTTAGGTAAGATATACTCTATAATTATTCCTAGTAACTAATAGAAAATACATTTTATATTTCTTAAAACATAATTAATATTCATAATATATGGTCTTAAAAAATAAGTTTTTAGTAGGAAGTATCTTAGCATCACTACTTTTTAATGCGCAAGTTTTACCATGTAACGCTTTAGAATTAGATGAAGACACACGTACGGTAACTTTAGATTCAAAAGGAAGTACTGTTGTTATGAGTCCTGAGCAGGTAAAGCGTGGTAAGCGTTTATTTAACAATGCTTGTGGAACATGCCATGTTGGTGGTTTAACAAAGACTAATCCAAACGTTGGTCTTGATGTAGAAGCTTTAAGTTTAGCAACACCTCCACGTGATAACGTTAGTAGTCTTGTAGGTTATTTTAAAGATCCTATGAGTTATGATGGTACTGATTCTATTTCAGAACTTCACCCAAGTATCAAGAGTGCTGATATTTTTCCAAAGATGCGTTCTCTAACTGATGAAGATTTGTTTGCAATTGCAGGTCATATTTTAATTCAGCCGAAAGTAGTTAACGAAAAATGGGGTGGAGGTAAGATTTACTATTAAGTTCATCTTATATACCCAAAAAAAATTAAGCGAAACAGAAAGTAAATTATTTTTTGTTTCGCTTATTTAATTAATTAATCTATAAAATTTAGTTAAATAATCATCTAATTTATATATCTTTTCAAAATTATTAAAGCAATAATTTCATTAAGCTGTATTTAATAAAAATGTAATATACTGTGTTATATTATTTCTTTTAGTATTTTGTTTATTGCATTTATTGGCAGAAATTTTACTTCGTTAATCAACTTTACATATCATTTATAAATAATATATAAATTCGTGCATATTAAGTAATGGTATATTCTAAGCAGAAAGGTATATTAAATAATAATTATGATAAGGATCTTTTCTTACTTTGCGGAGTATTGAGTTTAATTAGTATTGATCCCTTACGGGAGGCAGTTATAGAAAAGGATTTGTCTAAAAATCACTTAGATTTTCTTTATTTAATTCTTAATTCGCCTAAAATTAAAAATTTTGCTACGCAAATTCTTCTTGAATTTGAAGGTAATTATTATTTTCTTTTTAAATCGTTAAAATGTATTTCAATTTCTGAAAATGAACTATTAATAAAGCAATACTTATCAAAATTCCGCTATTTTTACTGTTATTATGTTGAAAAGCCTTATTACGCTGATATCTATCCTTGTTATAGTTATAGTGAAATAAATATGATAGCATTTAACTTTTTATTTCTAGTTGTCGGCTAGAAGCATTATTGGGACAGGTGGGATTCGAACCCACGTAAGCAGTGCTAACGGATTTACAATCCGCCCCCATTAACCACTCGGGCACCGTCCCTGCTAAGAAGTAGATTATCATGTTTGGCTATATTTTTCAATTTAGGTCTTAAAAAATTTCTGTAAGAAAATTTCTTAAGACCTAATTTAGTTGCTCTTAAGCCCTATGTTGCGCGAGCTAAATTGGAATTATTTTTCAGTTGAAAAATCAGTTTCAATAACTTCTTCGTTATTTGCATTTTCTGCGCCACCTGATTCACTGTATATTTTTTGACCAATTTCCATCATTGTTTTCTTTAAATCTTCACTTAATGTTTCCATTAATGTAAAGTTTTCCTCTTGAGTTGCACTTTCAAGTTTACTTAATGTATTCTCGATATTTTCCTTATCACCTGCTGAGATTTTTGCTTCTAGTTCGGTAAGTTGTTTTTTTGTTTGGTACGATAAAGATTCACATTGATTTTTTAGATCGATTTGCTTACTTTTTTCTTTATCGGCAGCTGCATTTTGCTCAGCTTCCTCAACCATTCTTTCAACTTCATCCTTCTGTAAATTAGATGCCCCGGTAATAGTTATTGACTGTTGCTTATTTGTGGCTTTATCTTTTGCTGTTACAGATAAAATACCATTTGCATCAATATCAAAGGTTACTTCAATTTGTGGAATTCCGCGTGCTGCAGGTGCAATTCCATCTAAGCGGAATGTACCAAGACTTTTATTATCTTTTGCTAATTCTCTTTCTCCTTGAAGAACATGAATTTCTACATTTGGTTGATTATCGACTGCAGTTGAAAAAACTTCAGACTTTTTGATTGGTATAATTGTATTTCGAGGTGTAATCTTTGTTGTTATTCCACCAAGTGTTTCAACACCTAATGAAAGCGGTGTTACGTCTAATAATAAAATATCTTTAACTTCACCACCTAAAACACCAGCTTGAACCGCTGCCCCTACGGCAACTACTTCATCTGGGTTAACACTTTGGTTCGGCTTTTTCTTAAGAAGCCTTTCAACTAATGATTGTACAGCTGGTATTCTTGTTGATCCACCAACTAATACGTTTTGATCAATTGCGTCTGTGCTTAACTCTGCATCTTTTAATGCATTTTGAATTGGTGTTTGACAACGATCGATTAAAGTAGAACATAATTCTTCGAATTGAACACGTGTTAAATCTTTTTCTAGATGTTTTGGTCCTTCTGGTGTAACAGAAATAAACGGTAAGTTAATTGATACTTGTGTTAAGGTCGATAGTTCGATCTTTGCTTTTTCAGCTGCTTCAGTAAGACGTTGTAAAGCTTGGTTATCTTTTGTTAAATCAATACCTTCAGCATCTTGAAATTCCTTAACTAGCCATTGAACAATTTTTTCATCAAAATCGTCACCACCTAAACGTGTATCTCCAGATGTTGCTAATACTTCAAAAACCCCGTCTCCAACTTCTAAGATTGAAACATCAAACGTTCCACCACCTAGATCAAAAACAAGTATTGTTTCATTGTCTTTTTTATCCAGACCATAAGATAATGAAGCAGCAGTTGGTTCATTAATAATTCTTAAAACTTCAAGTCCAGCGATTTTCCCTGCATCTTTAGTAGCCTGGCGCTGAGAATCATTAAAGTAAGCAGGAACGGTAATAACAGCTTGTGTAACTGTTTCTCCTAAATACTTTGTTGCATCTTCCGCGAGTTTTCTTAAAACTTGAGAAGAAATCTCTTCAGCAGCGAATTGCTTACTTAAGGCTGGACAATCTAGCTTAATGATTTCTTCAGTTTGTATTACGTTATACGGAGTTTGTCTTAATTCTTCAGTAACCTCATTTGTTTTTCGACCAATGAATCGTTTAACAGAGTAAAACGTGTTCTCAGGATTAATTACTGCTTGTCGCTTAGCTACTTGGCCGACAAGTAAGTCACCTTTTTTTGTATAAGCTACAACAGATGGTGTTGTTCTTTGCCCTTCTGCATTTGTAATAACTTCCGGTTTACCACCTTCCATAACCGCAACTACTGAGTTTGTAGTTCCTAAATCTATACCTACGACTTTTGCCATTGTTTTTATTTAATTTTTATGTATTTTTATTCTTACTAACTAATAGTATTAATATTTTATTATTTTAGTAAGGGATTGTTTACCACATATTTTTCTTTTTTTCTTTTGTAATTAATTTCAGGTAATTATTTAACTATCTTGGTATAACTAGACAATATGAACCTTAATACCATATACTCGAGTAGTTCTAAAAGTTAGAATTTTAAAAATTTTCAATAGAAAATTTGCATTGTTTACCTATCATAAATGAATATATTAGTCCTATGGCTATAGGTGTATTTGGTGAGAAACTTGGAATGACTCATATTTTTGATGATCAGGGAGTCAGTATTCCGGTAACACTTATTAAGATTGATGGATGTCAAATTAGTCAAATTAAAACATGTGAGACTGACGGGTATAACGCTATTCAAGTGGCTCATGGAGAAAAAGAACTATCACGCCTTTCTAAACCCTTAAGAGGTCATCTTGAAAAATCGGGTACAAAAGGCTTCAAGTCATTCGGTGAATTTACTGTTGAGAACCCTACAGATTATAAATTAGGACAAAGTTTAACTTTAGATTTATTTTCAGTTGGTCAGTCAGTAAAAGTTACTGGTACAAGTATTGGTAAAGGTTTTGCAGGTAACCAGAAGCGCCATAATTTTGCTCGTGGTCCTATGACACATGGTTCAAAAAACCATCGTTTACCAGGTTCAATTGGTGCAGGATCTACACCTGGTCGTGTATACCCTGGGAAAAAAATGGCTGGACATTTAGGTAATGCTAAAGTAACGATTAAAAATACTGAAATTCTCTACATTAATAAAAGTGAGAATATTCTAGCATTAAAAGGCTCTTTTCCAGGAAAGAGAAAAAATATTTTAAAAATAACAAAAAAGGATTAATTAGATTGTTTTTATTTCAAAATTCTTGAAGTAAAGATTTAATTGGTCACCATTATATTGATATCGGATTTAGAGTTATGGATTCAGATTTAAAATCAGTGATTGATTTAGTTAAATACCCGATTCTGACTGAAAAAACAATTCGTTTATTTGAGCAGAACCAGTATAGTTTCGCTGTAGATTCAAGGGCGAACAAGGACTTTATTAAAATAGCTGTCGAGCAACTTTTTAATGTTAAAGTATTATCCGTAAATACTTCACGATTACCTTTAAAAAAACGTCGTGTTGGTAAATTTATTGGAAAAAAACCACAAAATAAGAAAGCAGTTGTAACATTATCTCCAGAAAATTCTATTACTTTCTTTGAAAAAGAGTAGGAATTTTGTTCTTCTGTATTCTTGATGTTAAGAAATATATATATTAATTATGGCAATTCGTTTATATCGGGCTTATAGTCCAGGCACACGTTCACGTTCTGATTTGTATTTTAATGATTTAACAAAAAAAAAGCCGGAAAGAAGTTTAGTTTTTGGTAAAAAAAGGTGTGGTGGTCGAAATAATAGAGGGATCATTACTTTACGTGGTCGAGGTGGCGGTCACAAAAGAAAATATCGAATTATTGATTTTAAAAGGCGAGATTCTGTCGTTGATGCAAAAGTTGCTAGTATTGAGTATGATCCAAATCGAAATGCTCGTATTGCTCTTTTACATTATAAAAATGGGTCAAAAAAATATATTTTAGCTCCCCGATCGCTAAAAGTTGGTATGCAGGTTAGTTCTGGAAATGATTCCCCTATTGAAATAGGTAATTCGTTATCACTAAGTTCTATTCCTTTAGGTAGTATTGTTCATAATGTCGAGTTAACTTTAGGAAAAGGCGGTCAAATTGCAAGAGCTGCAGGTACCTATGCTCAAATTATCGCAAAAGAGGGCGATTTTGTAACTCTTAAATTACCTTCAAATGAAGTTCGACTTGTTTATAAAGAATGTTACGCAACTTTAGGCCAAGTTGGTAATGTAGATGCAATTAATATAACTTTAGGAAAAGCTGGTAGAAAACGCTGGTTAGGGAAGAAATCCAAGGTTCGTGGAGTTGTTAAGAACCCAATTGATCACCCGCATGGAGGTGGTGAAGGTAGATCACCAATTGGTCGTCCAAAACCTGTAACACCTTGGGGTAAACCAGCTCTTGGAATTAAAACACGAAGACCAACAAAGTCTAGTAGTGCTTATATACTACGCGGCCGTAATAAGTAAATTGATTTAATATAATAGCCAATGACACGTTCTTTAAAAAAAGGGCCTTTTGTAGCTTCTCAGGTTATGGAGGCAGTAGAGAAAATGAATGAAACTGGGAAAAAAGATACAATTAAAACATGGTCTCGTTCATCAACTATTCTTCCGAATATGATTGGACATACATTTGCTGTTTACAATGGTCGTCAACATGTACCTGTTTTTGTATCAGATCAAATGGTAGGACATAAGCTTGGGGAATTTTCACCAACGCGAACATTTAGATCACATATTAAAAAAGATAAAAAATCAAAACGCTAATTCAAGTTAATATGGGCAAAAATCTTATGCAGCCTAATGAAGTTCAAGCTGTTGCTAAATATGTAAGAATGGCACCAAGTAAAATTCGTCGGATTCTTAGACTAATTCAAGGAAAAAGTTATCAGGAAGCATTAACATTGCTAGAGTTTTTACCTCATGCTTCTTGTGAACCAATTATTAAAGTTTTAAGGTCTGCAGCCGCTAATGCTAAAAATAATTTAGGGTTTGATGAAACTAAGATTCTTGTAAAAGAAGCTTATGCTGATCAAGGTCCTGTAATGAAAAGATTTAGACCTCGTGCTCAAGGACGAGCGTACCGAATTTTAAAGCCCACTTCGCATATAACAATAGTGGTAAGTGGTTAAATACTAAAGATTTATATTCAATAATTTAAAAATTTTCTGTGGGACAAAAGACACATCCAACCGGTTTTAGAATTGGTGTAAATAAGCCGCATAGTGCCACTTGGTTTGCTAATTATGGGGCATATAGCCAAATTTTAAATGAAGATTACAGAATAAGACAATTTTTTGAGAAAGAGCTAAAACTGCTTTATAACAAAGCAGGTATTGCTAAACTTGAAATTAAAAGAAAGGTGAATAAATTAGAGTTGCTAATTCATGCGGCTCGTCCGAAAGTTATTTCATCTGGTTCAAATAATGAACCAGCGTTTCTAAGCTTAGGTAATAAAATTCAAAAGCTTTTAGACAAACCAAAACAAATACAAATTCGTGTTATTCAAATCGCAAAAAGTGAAAATGAAAGTTCACTTGTTGCTATGTCTTTAGCAGATCAACTTGAAAAGCGTGTAGCTTTTAGAAGGGCTATGCGTCAAATTTCACAAAGACTGCAAAAAAGTGGAGTTAAGGGTTTCAAAGTGCAAGTTTCGGGTCGTTTAAATGGTGCTGAAATGGCACGAGATGAATGGGTTAGAGAAGGTCGTGTACCTCTTCAGACTTTGCGTGCTGATATAAGTTATTCAACTTATCGTGCTTATACTACTTATGGTGTAATGGGTATTAAAGTTTGGATTTTTAATAAAGAAATTATTAACTCAAAATAAGTGAAAAAGTTTTATGTTACTTCCGAAAAGGACTAAATTTCGTCGATTACATAGGGGAAGGTTAAAAGGAGTTTCAAAAGCAAATACAATTGTTTTTGGTGAGTTTGGTATACAAGCTCTAGAACCTATTTGGTTAACGTCACGACAAATTGAAGCAACGAGACGTAGTATTACTAGGTACGTTCGTCGTACTGGAAAGATTTGGATACGAGTATTTCCAGATAAACCAATTACGGAACGTGCAGCTGAATCTCGCATGGGTTCTGGAAAAGGTACACCTGAATATTGGGTAGCGGTTATTAAACCTGGTGCTGTTTTATTTGAAATAAATGGTTTAAGTCGCGAAATGTCTTACAAGGTTTTAAAGACAGCTTCACATAAGTTACCTATAAGGACAAAGATTATTGATCGCGAATAATTACTTATTATTTTTAAAATTTTACTCATGTCTGTAAAAGAATTATCAGGAATTGTTGTTAGTGACAAAATGGTAGATACAAAGATTGTTGCTGTAAATACTAGAATCCCACATAAAAATTACAAGAAAGTTATTACTAGGACTAAACGTTATGTTGTTCATGACAGTGATTTTAATACTAAAACCGGGGATAAAGTAAAAATACAGCAGAGTCGTCCAATCAGTAAGACTAAAAGATGGGTACTTATTAACGTTTTAGAAAAATCTTCAAATTAGAAAATGATACAACCGCAAACTTGTTTGAATGTGGCAGATAATAGCGGCGCGAAAAAAATTATGTGTATTCGAATTTTAGGTAGTAATCGCCGCTACGGCCATGTTGGAGATGTAATAATAGGGGTAGTTAAAGATGCCACACCAAATCTTACAGTAAAGCGTTCAGATGTTGTTCGTGCTGTTATTGTAAGAACAAAACAGTCAGTAAGAAGAAGAGATGGTTCTCGATTACGTTTCGACGATAATGCATCAGTTATTATAAATAAAGAGAACAATCCTCGTGGGACTCGAGTATTCGGTCCAATTGCTCGTGAATTGAAAGATAATGGTTTTACTAAAATTGTTTCGTTAGCTCCTGAAGTTTTATAATAGATTAATTAACTTCTGTGTTGTTTATTGTAGCAAAAATATAGATAAATGAGAAAAGATTTAAAGACGACTTATAAACAGCAAATTGTTCCTTACTTGATTAGTACATTTGATTATAAGAATATTGAACAAGTACCTAAAATTTTAAAAGTTTCTGTTAACCGAGGTCTTGGAGAAGGGTCACGAAATGCAAAGGAACTTGACGCATGTGTTAAAGAATTAGCTGTAATTGCTGGTCAACAACCAACTCTTAATATAGCTAAAAAATCAATAGCGGGTTTTAAAATTCGTGATGGTATGCCTGTTGGTACTTCTGTAACATTACGAAAGGAAAAAATGTACTCCTTTCTAGAACGCTTGATTCATATTGTTTTACCAAGAATTCGAGATTTTCGAGGTATTAGCGCCGAAGGATTTGATGGTCGAGGTAATTATAATTTAGGAATAAAGGATCAATTAATTTTTCCTGAAATTGTTTATGATGAGGTGGCGATGCTTGATGGTTTAGACATTAGTATTGTGACAAGTGCTAAAACAGATGAAGAAGCTTATGCACTCTTAAAAAAATTAGGTATGCCATTAAAAACGGCTTCATAAAGTTATTAAAATTAATAATTACAATAGTTATTTCTATGGTTAACGATACTATAGCAGATATGTTAACGCGAATTCGTAATGCTAGTTTAGCAAAGCATCAAATTGTGCAAACACCACTAACAAATATTACGAAAAATATTGCTCAGGTTTTAGTTGAAGAAAATTTAATTAATTCGTTTGAAGAATTAAAAAATGGTACAAATAGTTCTCTCTTATTAGCGTTACGTTATGAGGGAAAAGATAGAAAACCAGCTATTACGAAAATTAAACGGGTTAGTAAACCTGGATTAAGAGTTTATAGCGGTTCAAAAAAGATGCCACGTGTATTAGGTGGTTTTGGGACAGCCATTGTTTCTACTTCGCAAGGTTTAATGACTGATCAAAATGCACGCCAGGAAAATATTGGTGGTGAAATTCTTTGTTATATTTGGTAGTTTTATACATAATATTTTATACAAAATAAGTTATGTCTCGTATAGGTAAACAGTACATCACAATTCCAGAAAAGGTAGAAGTAAAGCTTGAGGGTCAAAAAGTTTATGTTAATGGCCCTAAGGGTAACCTTTCAAGAATTCTACCCTCTTTTATTTGTTGTACTTTAAATGAAAAAGAAAATAGTCTTGTTTTAGAAAAAGCTCAAGAGACTAAATTATCCCAAGCGCTATATGGTTTATCCCGTACATTGGTAGCAAATATGATAACAGGAGTTTCAACAGGTTTTAATAAAAAACTTCAGATATCAGGTGTTGGTTACCGTGCACAATTAGATGGGAAAGATTTAGTTCTTAATATGGGGTATAGTCATCTTGTGAGAATGGTTCCACCTTCTTCAATTTCAGTAACTTTAGAAAATCCGACTAGTATAATCGTTTCAGGTATGGAAAAAGATTTGGTTGGCGAATTTGCTGCTAAAATTAGATCCGTTAGGCCACCTGAGCCATACAAAGGGAAGGGGATTGCATACGAAGGAGAATTTATACGTCGTAAAGCTGGAAAAACAGGTAAAAAATAATTAATATTTATTCTATTAAACTATGGTAGTGCCTAAAAAAGGTTTTAAATCCCGTGATAATAAGGTGGAGTGGTCAGAACGTGTTGTTGCGATTCAAAGAGTAACAAAAGTTGTTAAAGGTGGAAAGAAATTAAGTTTTCGTGCTGTTGTAGTGGTAGGTGATGAGCAAGGTCAAGTTGGAGTTGGGGTTGGAAAAGCTGGAGACGTTATTACTTCTGTACGAAAAGCCGTAACAGATGGTCGTAAGAATGTTATTACGGTACCATTAACAAGTTCAAACTCTATCCCTCACAAAATTGATGGTCGATTTGGTGCAGCAAAGCTTGTTTTAAGACCTTCTGCTCCTGGTTCAGGAGTAATTGCTGGCGGATCAATACGAACAGTATTAGAGTTAGCGGGCGTAAAAAATATTCTTTCAAAGCAACTTGGTTCTAATAACCTGTTAAATAATGCGCGTGCTACGGTAAATGGCTTAAGTAATTTACGTTCATATAAGCATTAATATCTAAAAATATCAAAGAAAATTATTCTTATGACGCAATCTAAGACAAGAAACCTTTTAAAAAATAAAATACTTAAAATTTTATTTCTTTTACTTCTTGTTCGTTTAGGTTTGTATATTCCAGTTCCGGGAGTTGATCTTAATATTTTTACACAAGGGCAAACCTTGAACCCTATGTTTGGGTTTGCAAAAAGTTTAGTGGGAAATTCTTTTCTTGGTATTGGTTCACTTGGAATCTTACCTTATATTAATGCTTCAATAATCGTACAGCTTTTAATACCGATATTTCCAAGTCTTGAAAGATTACAAAAAGAAGAAGGAGAAATTGGCCGCCGACAGATAAGTAAATACACTCGTTATTTAACATTTGGATGGGCAGTCATTTTAAGTACTGCTATTGCTTTTATTTTAATTAAACCTGTTACATTTGATTGGAGTATTTTTAAAGGTATAGAAATAATTATTTCGTTAACAGTAGGTTCTATTTTATCTATGTGGTTTGCAGAATTAATTACCGAAGAAGGGTTAGGTAATGGTTCTTCGATGCTGATTTTTATTAATATTGTTGGTGGGATTCCAAATAGTTTAAGTAACGCAAATAGTTTTTTTTATGATGGTGGATCATTACTCAATAGTATAGTAAGTGTTACGCAAGGGTTACTAATTTATTCTTTTATTGTTTTATTTGTTATCTTGTTTCAAGATTCGTATAAAAAAGTGAATATTGTTTCGGCGAAACAATTAAATTTGAATATGGGTTTACCGAATCCAGATACAAAATTGGGAAACAGTTTTATACCGTTAAAATTAAACCAAGGCGGAATAATGCCACTTGTATTTAGTTCTACTGTAGCAATCCCACTAGTTTACCCCGTACAAATATTTTTAAACTCACAAATGGGAGCTGATATAGGTCTTCGTACAAACTTGTTAACTTTTTATTCCTTTGGGCTAAACATAATTTTAGTAATATTTTTTAGTTGTTTTTATGTTTCACTTGTTTTAAAACCAACTGATATGTCGGAAAATCTAAGCAAAATGGCTTATAGCATACCAGGTATTCGACAAGGTCGGGAAACAACAAAATTTTTACAAAAGGTAATAAATAGATTGGCTTTTGTTGGTGGTTTATTTCTTGCCTTTTTAACTTTTTTACCTATATTGATAGGCAATTTATTCCATTTTACTGTGTTTAAGAATTTAACATCACTTTTAATATTAATTGGTGTGATAACCGATACAACTTCTCAGATTAGCGGTTATCTTGTCTCGACAAGATATGAAGGTTTTAAAAAAATGTAGACTTTTTTAATTAACTAGGTTAGCATTATTTACAATAATTTAGTATTTTAGGTTTTTTAATCTACATATATTTATCTGCATTAAAAGTTTAAATAATAACATAAACTTTAAAATCAAAATTAAATCATGAAAGTTGTAAGTTCTATTGGAAGTTTGAAGAATCGTTCGAAAGATTGTCAAGTTGTTAAGAGGCGTGGAAGGATTTATTTAATATGTAAAACTGATCCAAGACTTAAGGTTAGACAAGGTAGAGCGAAGATGAAAAAGTAATAATAAATATTGGAATATATAAATTTAAATGGTACGTATCTCAGGTGTAGATCTTCCGCGTAATAAAAGAATTGAAGTCGCATTAACATATATATTCGGTATTGGTAACACGAATGCAAGTAAAATTTTAGCTGAAGCTAATATTTCACCTGATATTCGTTGCATAGATTTACAAGATGAGGATGTTACAAAGTTAAGATCAATCATTGACGAAAGCTATCAAACGGAAGGGGATTTACGTCGTGTATATTCTCTAAATGTTAAACGACTTACTGAAATTGGTTCAGCTGCAGGTAGGCGACATCGTGTGAACTTGCCTGTACGTGGACAAAGGACACGAACAAATGCAAGAACCCGTAAAGGAAAAATTAAAACAGTTGTAGCAAATAAAAAGGCTCGCTAAGAATAACATATAGTTATATGATTAAACAAGTAAAGCGATTTACAAATAAAAAATCGAAAAAAATAGCAGGGACAGGTATTGTTCATATAAAATCTACATTTAACAATACTATTGTTAATATTACTGACAAACAAGGAAACACTTTATTCTGGGCTTCTGCTGGAGGGTGTGGTTTTAAAGGCGCAAAAAAAAGTACGCCTTTTGCCGCTCAATCAGCGGCTGAAAAAGTTGGTTTGCTAGCTTTTGATCAAGGTATGCGACAAGCCGAAGTTATAATCAGTGGCCCCGGAAATGGACGAGAAACAGCTATTCGAGCTTTACAGGGTTGTGGTCTAGAAGTGTTACTAATAAAAGATGTAACTCCAGTCCCTCACAATGGTTGTCGACCACCTAAAAAGCGAAGAGTATAGATTAAGATTTATTTCTTGCTTATTTTTAAAAGTAGGAGAAAGCTATGTTTAATTTACGGTGTTTAGAATCAACAGAACATTCAACTACGAAGAGTGTATCCAAGTTTTGTATAGAACCCTTAAATAAAGGGCAAAGTGTCACTATTGGAAACGCATTAAGACGAACATTACTTTCTAGTATTGAAGGGGTAGCTATTGTTGGAGTAAGAATTTTTGGAATAAGCCATGAATTTTCGATTATTCCTGGTGTACGTGAAGATATTATGGAAATTCTTTTAAATTTAAAACAGATAATTTTAAAAGGAAATATTCAAGAACCGGTAATTGCCCGTTTAAATTTTCATGGTCCTGGAATTATTACAGCAAAAAATATACAGTTAGATCAAGATTTAACTTTTATTGAACCTGATCAATATATTGCTTCCGTTAATAACTCTAGTAATATAGAAATGGAATTTCTTATTGAAAAAGGGGTAGGTTATTCTTTGAGTGAAAAAAAATCTTCTAATTTAGGTTTTTTAAATGTTGATGCGGTCTTTATGCCTGTTCGAAAAGTTAATTTCTTTATTGAAACAGTTAGAAATGCTGAATCAGTAGAAATGGAAAGTTTAATTCTTGAAGTTGAAACTAATGGTAGTATAACTCCGGATGAAGCAATTAATGACGGTGCTAACATATTAGAAAACATGTTTAGCTCAATAAAAAAAAGCAATTCGAAGACCGATAAGTTTCTTTTAAATGAAAATTTAAAAACAGACAAGCAAGATAAACAAAGTGACTTAAATAACATCTTAATAGAGGAGTTAGAGTTATCTGTACGTGCTTTTAATTGCTTGAAAAGAGCTAATATTCATACAATAGGTGAGCTATTAAATTATTCACCAGAAGAGCTTTTAGATTTTAAGAATTTTGGAAAAAAATCAGCTGATGAAGTTCTGGAGAGTTTAAGTAAGCGTTTTAACCTACGTTTGAACTCAAAATAAAAAGAAATTAAAAACAAATGTCTTCTAAAAATTTAAATATTTCACAACCGTTATGTGTAACAGTTGGTCGTCGAAAAAAAGCTGTTGCAAAGGTTAAATTAGTAACAGGTACTGGTACTATTTTAGTAAATAGTAAACCTGTAGAAACGTATTTCCAATACAATTCTCAATATATTCAGCTGTTGAAGGCTCCCCTTTTATCTTTAGGTTTAGAAAATTCATATGATATTTCTATCGAAGCTAAGGGTGGCGGATTGAAAGGTCAAACTGATGCAGTAAAGTTAGGTGTTGCAAGGGCCATATGTTCTATTTCAAATGAGAAGCGTACTTTATTAAAAAAAGATGGCTACCTTACGAGAGATTATCGTTCTAAAGAGCGTAAAAAATATGGTTTACGTAAAGCTAGAAAAGCACCACAATTTTCAAAACGTTAAATTATATCATCTAGTAAAATTAAAATGGCAAAAGCTTCAATACACCCATCTTGGTACCCAAATTCTAAAGTTTATTGTGATGGGCAACTTATTATGAAAGTTGGTTCTACTAAACCTTCTTTAAATGTTGATATTTGGTCTGGTAACCACCCATTTTATACAGGTTCACAGAAAATAATTGATACAGAGGGACGTGTTGAGCGTTTTATGCGAAAATACGGATTGGAAAATCAAACATAAAAATTTTTATGCCAACTATTCAACAATTAGTTAGATTTCAGAGATTATCAAATACAAAAAAAACAAAATCACCAGCTTTAAATTCATGTCCACAAAGGCGTGGTGTTTGTACACGTGTTTATACAACTACACCAAAAAAACCAAATTCCGCTTTACGTAAAGTGGCTCGAGTTCGTCTAACTTCTGGTTTTGAAGTTACGGCATATATTCCAGGTATTGGTCATAATATTCAAGAGCATTCTGTTGTATTAATTCGAGGTGGGAGAGTAAAAGACTTACCTGGATGCAGATATCATGTTGTTCGAGGTGCTCTTGATGCAAATGGTGTTAAAGATAGAAAACAGAGCCGCTCAAAATATGGTGGGAAAAGACCTAAAGGTTAAAAATAAAATAAGATGTCACGAAGAAGTAAATCAAAGAGAGTTTTAGCTCAACCTGATCCTATTTATAATAGTCGATTAGTTACGTTATTAATTGTTCGAGTTCTTAAGTCTGGGAAGAAATCAATCGCACAAAAGATTGTATATAATGCCTTAGAAATAATTTCAGAAAAATCTGAAGAAAATCCAGTTCTTTTATTAGAAAAAGCTGTAAAAAATGTAACACCTCAAGTAGAGGTTAAAGCGCGTCGAGTTGGTGGTTCAACTTATCAGGTACCAATAGAAATTCGAGCATATCGAGGGACAAATATTTCTCTTAAATGGATTATCGAATTTGCTAAAGCTCGTTCAGGTAAAGGGATGGCTTTTAAACTTGCAAATGAAATCTTAGATGCGTCTAAGGAAGGTGGGGGTGCTATTCGAAAGAAAGAACAAACTCATAAGATGGCAGAAGCGAATAAAGCTTTTGCACATTTTCGATATTAAAAAAATATTTTTTACGCCAAAAGTATTAATAAACTTAAAAAACTACTTAAAAACTAAAATTTTTATAAGAACAGTATGGCACGCGAAAAATTTGAAAGATCGAAACCTCATGTAAATATTGGTACAATTGGTCATGTTGATCATGGTAAAACAACTTTAACAGCGGCAATTTCAGCAACTTTAGCTATTTATAACCCTGCTTTAGCGAAAAAATTTGATGAAATTGATTCTGCTCCAGAAGAAAAAGCAAGAGGTATTACGATCAATACAGCTCACGTTGAATACGAAACTGAAACTCGCCATTACGCGCACGTTGATTGTCCTGGGCACGCAGATTATGTAAAAAATATGATTACAGGTGCAGCTCAAATGGATGGTGGAATATTAGTAGTATCTGCTGCAGATGGTCCTATGCCACAAACACGTGAGCATATTTTACTTGCTAAACAAGTAGGGGTTCCTCACCTTGTTGTTTTCTTAAATAAATCGGATCAGGTTGACGATGAAGAATTATTAGAGCTAGTTGAATTAGAAGTACAAGAACTTCTTGAAAACTACGATTTCCCTGGAGATGATATACCATTCGTTGCTGGTTCTGCTTTATTAGCATTACAAGCTGTTGAAGGTGGTTCAAAGCAGCCTGGTGAAGATAAGTGGGTTGATAAAATTTTCGACTTAATGAAAGCGATTGATGGCTATATCCCAACGCCAGAAAGAGATACTGAGAAGGATTTCTTAATGGCTGTAGAAGATGTTTTTTCAATTACTGGTCGTGGAACTGTAGCTACTGGACGTATTGAAAGAGGTGTGCTTAAGGTTGGAGATACAATTGAAGTTGTTGGGATTAGAGAAACAAAATCAACAACTGTTACTGGAATTGAAATGTTCCAAAAAACATTAGAGCAAGGTATGGCAGGTGATAATGTTGGTATTTTAATTCGTGGAATTCAAAAGACTGACATTGAACGTGGTATGGTGTTAGCGCAACCAGGTTCGATCAGCCCACATAAAAAATTTGAGGCTGAAGTTTATATTTTAAACAAAGATGAAGGTGGTAGACATACGCCATTCTTTACTGGGTACCGTCCACAATTTTATGTTCGAACTACTGACGTTACGGGAACAATTTTACAATTTACAGGTGATGATGGTAGTGCTGCTGAAATGGTAATGCCTGGTGATCGAATTAAAATGACTGCAGAACTTATAAATCCAATTGCAATTGAACAAGGAATGCGTTTTGCGATTCGTGAAGGTGGTCGAACAGTTGGCGCTGGAGTTGTCTCAAAAATTCTAGAGTAAAAATGAAAAAATTCCATGAACCCTCTAAAAATTAATAAGCTCCGTATTGCTCTTAAAAGCTATGAGTCAAATTTATTAAATGATTCATGTCAACAAATTTTACTAGCGGCAGAAAGCGGAAATACGAAAGCTATCGGTCCAATACCATTACCAACAAAAAGAAGAATTTATTGTGTTTTAAGATCGCCTCATGTAAATAAAGATG
>JGI24540J26637_10000318_pt1 | contig 19665 bp, 10 predicted proteins | sample NorSeaMetagenome_FD_26637 | JGI IMG/M metagenome (IMG submission 26637)
CGAGGGCAGTGAGGGCGAAGCGGAGGCGGAGGAGGAGGAGCCAGCGGCGGCGGCGCCAGAACCCACCGCCGACGACGAGCCAGTTGAGGTCAAGCCAAAGTGGGGCGAACTGGATTCGGAGATTGAATTCAACCAGAACCGATCGGTGGGATTCTCCACGGACGACCAGATAGTCATGTTGCAGGTGGGTTCCAAGGCCATGGGCATCGAGGCGAGCGCGTTGCCGGAGCACGCTTTTTGGGATGTGCTCAAGCTGGCGAACGTGCTGGATCTCCAAGAGTTGGAGGTTGACTCCGAAGATGACAGGCCGGTGAACCAGAAAAAGATCAGGGTGGAGCACACCACAGTCTCCGCCGGCAAAGATCTCCCTTCCGCCGTCCGTCAGGGGTTTGTCAGCGTTTCTGGTGCCGAGGCCGGGATGTTGGAGCACGTCAGGGATTTTCATGCGCAGTACGTCGAGTACTACCCGGACAGGTTCCACCTGCTGCTGGACCCCCCAAACGAGTGTGGAGTGCGCAAGTTTGTGTGCACCACGGTACGTCCGAGCAAGCTGTTCTACGCGGAGCTGTACGACCTCGAACCGTGCGCGAGATTCATCGCGGACTACCTCGAGTACGAACCGCTGGAGAACCCCATCATGCCGCCAGAGTCCATCCCGAGCCCCTACACCGTCCTTGGAACCTGGAAGGCCGGAGACAGCTTCGATCTCTCCATGGCTTTATGTTCTCTGCTCATCGGTGTCGGATATGACGCGTATGTCTGCATGGGCTACGCACCGAAGGAGATCACGGAGAACGATCAGACGCGGGATACGTGCCCGGTGCTCGAGCGCGAGGCTGCCGCCGCCGCCGCAGAGGACACGTCGAAGGCTCCACCAAAGAAAAAGGCAGCTGCGAGCAAATACAAGATCAAGGAACCGGTAGACTTGACATGTAAGCTCGATGGAATGCTCTTGGATGAGGGAGCTGGAAAGATGGCGCCGCCAGAGCCTGATGAGTCCGAGGCCCCGGAGAGTGCTTCGCCAGAGCGTCCTAATTTGGCGTCAAACGATGACAAGTACTACGGTAAGAGGGTGCACGCGTGGGTGCTGGTGCGCGCGGGTAGTCGCGGTATGACGGAGACCGTGTTCATCGAGCCCACCACCGCGAGGAAGTACCCAGTCGATGCATCACCGTACTTCGGTCTGGAGTATCTGTGGAATCACAGGAACTTCTGGGTNAACATACAGCCAGGGACCATTCGGCAGGTGCCAGCTCTCCGGAACCTGGACACTAACCTCAAGGACACGACCAAGTGGGAGCCTGTGCGCACTGGTGTCGAGGAGATAGAGATACCTATCGTGGAGGAGGACGCAGAAGGTGAGGCAGCTACCGGTGAGGCCGCGGCGGAGGATGCAGGCACCGCGGAGGTTGAGGCTCCGACCGACCCGGGTCAAGACGCAACCGTGGACGACACAGCGAAGGCTGAGAAGTCTGAGGTTAATGTGGACGAAGAAGGGGACGTCGACGAATCGTCCGAGATGGATGGGGAACCAACACTTGAAATGCCCAGATCTTGGGTCCCGAAGATGGCAATTGCCCAGGAGGACTTTGACACAACCTGCCCAAGGGGTCACAAGACGACGAGGTATCACAGGTGCATTCACGAGCTGTTTGCTGTGTTCGGGGTGTGCAGTCGGTGGGATGGTCTCGTCGAGAAGTTGTGCACGTTCTCGGATGACGCATGCAAGAATAAGTATGAGGAGCGGGAGACGTTCAGGCGCCGAAAAGACAAGCTCTGCGAGCGCATCGTCAAACACTCCGATGACACCAAGATTGAGCGTTTCGAGCATGGTAGTGCATTCGGGATCAAGGAAATTCGTGAAATTCCTGATGTGGAGCGCGAGACGCATTTTTACATCTCAGCGCGCTCTGCGGACCAGCTCGAAACCAGATATGAGGTGTTTGGCAAGAGGCTGACTGAGACGTTCAGCGGCCGGGACGACCACATGGTTTACCGCAGCATTGTGTACGACCCGGAGGGAACTGCGCGTGCAATCGAAGAAGCGCGAGCGAAAGCTGAGGCTGATGCTGCTGCAGCGGCAGCCTCCGGCCCTACTAGGCGGCGTCCAAAGAAGGTAAAATTCGAAGAGCCTCCGCCTGTGATCACAAAGATGACCCAGAAGTTTGAGCTTCCTGTTGATTCAGCGGTGCCTACGCACAAGTGCGTAAGCAAGCGAGTATTTGATATCGCCAATGAGTCCATTCGTGTGGACTATCACTATGGCCCGGGTTTCATCACGACGACCCAGAAATGGTTCTACAAAGATGGCACGTCCAGTATCACCCTGGTGGATCCCAAGGACCCCAAACCTAACGAGATTGAGATCCAGGAGGAGTTTCACGCGCTTTGTGTCACAGAGAAGTCAATCTCGTCGGAAATTCGGGACGTGGAGAGGGAGATCAAGGATATTGTCCTGAACCGCGCCAAGGAGGAGATGGGCATCGACCTTCTCAACCCGTACTTCGACATTGTGAGGATCAAAACCGCCGAGGAGAGTGACGACGAGGAGGAGGTAGTCACTGAGGTGGGTTTCGACTACTTGGAGCCCTACATGCCCCCTGTCATCCCGGGCCATGACCTGACGGCGTCGGAGGCGGTGGAGGCCAAGGAGGGTTGCCTCACCGCACTCAAGGAGCGCCTCATCGATCGCGCGAACATCATCAAGGGTCGTTTAGACCGGGAGGATGCTGCCCTGATGAAGCGCCGTAACGCGTTTGAACGCGACCGCGACGTGATGACCCCCGCCGAGGAGGAGGAATTCAACCGCGCATGCGAGGAGAGCACGTTCAAGATTAACATCCTCAACCAGCGTCTTGAGCGTCACGAGGAGATATCAAAGCGACGATTCCTAGAATTGGATGCGAAGCTCAGGGCGGACCCAAGGCTGGCCGCGATGTTGTAATGCTGATTTGAGTCTTGCTCCGGCCATTCGGCGAATCGGCGAACGCTGGTCAGGAAAAAAGTTTGGTCCTTCGTAATAAAATTATTGTCACAACATCCCATCCGCTATTAGTACACACAACACAAACACGCTTAGAAGAGCGTCTTGAACTTCATGCATTTCCACAGTGTCGACGCTTTCCCTTGTTTGACGCTTCCCGTCTCCGCCAACCACTGCTCTTCGGTCACCCGCATGCCTGGTTGCTCCTGGCTGAGGTCAAAGTAGTGCCAGAAGATGACGCACTCCCACACCCCCTTTAGCCCAGCAAAGTGCAACACAAAGTCACCCGAGACGTACCACGGCAGCAGCGAGTTGAAGACGCACTGGTTAACAATCTTCGAGTGCGCCCTCACCGTGGCCGCCCCGGGGTAGGGTTTCTGTCCCTTGACTGACTTCTGCTTGGACCACGGGACTGTTTGGAACAGGTGGTGAAACGCCCTCTGCTCGTAGTGGAACAGATAGTTGCCTCTGACCAGGTGTTCCTGCGCCCACAGCTCGTCCAGGAACCACATCATCCACGGTGTATTCTTTACCATCCACACCCCGCTGTTCACCCCGTTGTGATCAGCGCCGATTATCTGATCCGCCGAGTCGTCCGCAATGTCTTCAAGTCGAACGTTGGGGTTCATGATGAGCGTGTCGACGTCGATGAACATCAGCCAGTCGTACGCCGGGAGGTACTTGCGCACCTCCAGAATCTTGGACCACGCAGCCGGACGGGTACGGTCCGCAACCTCGGTCGCGACGATCAGGTCGTACCCATGCAGCTCCGCGTACCGCCGCTTGTTCGCCGCGCTCGCCGTGCAAATATAACCAGTTTTAGCGTCGCAGAGGGTCAGGATGGCGAACCTCGGCTTCGAGTTGACCGCGGGATCAGCACCGCCATCGCCTCCGCTCAGCGCACCCGCACTGCCTCCGTCGATCATCGGGTCACCGCCCGAGACCCGCGAACTCCCCGCACCCCTTTTCCGACCGAGAGCCGAAGACCCTTCCTTCCCCTCGCCGCCGTTTCCCAGCAGCCGCCTCTTCTGCCTCACCCCGGCTCCCCCGGCGACACCCTTCAGAGCCTTGGTGTCCGGCAAGACCTCGACTACGACCCCGTCGGAGGTGCCCGGGACCACCCTGGGCACTTTCCTCGCTCCGCTCGTCTGGTACTCTTCGGCGTCCACAAAGCCATCCTTGGTTTTCGGCGGTGAGAGGGCCGCCAGCATGGTATCCAGGGGGGGCGTGTCCGTCCCGCACGGGATCGGTCGGTGAACCTCCAGCGGGTGGTACCAGTACCTCTGCTGCGCCGCCTTGATGAAGAAGGAGAGCTGGTACGTGGTCCGCCCGAAGAAGTACACGAAGAGCAGAACCATGACGACGAGCGAGATGGATCTCACGCGGCGTCGCCAACGCTTCTTCCTCCCCCGCCTGGGCAGCAGGCCGCCCGTTTTACCGCTGGGAGAGCGAGGCGAGCGATCGCGCGGCTTGACCCCGGCATGCTTAGCCCCGCTGTAGTGCGACGGCGACAAACGCGACCCGGAAGGCGAGATATTCCGCGATGTGGGCGAGGTCAGCCCGCCGTCGAAACCTGCGGGGGAAGAAGACCCGGACCAAGTTTTGGACGACGGGATCTCCAGCGACGCGCTACTCACGGGGTGACCGCGTCGCTCCGACAGCCTGTGGGCGCTGCGAGACATCGGCCTGACACCCTGCACCTTCTCCCAGGTGGTCCCGCTCTCCGATGCGCGTGCAGCGACGTCCTCGCCAGTGCCGGTGCCTCGGGAACAGATCTCGTTATCCCCCCGCGAGATTAGTCGCAAACGAAGACTCTTGATTGACACGTGGTAAATAAAAGGTTGCACAACAGCAGCCCACGTTCTGGCGAGTGGTGACAGGGTCAGGAGGTAGAGAGCGAAAGAGGATTACGAGACGTAATTAGTTGCTGTGATTTCATTTGTTTTCCTTCAGCGTTTGACCGCAGCCACGAGCTCGTCGAGGTCCAAGTCGTCGTCGTCCACCGCGAAGGGATCGTCGTCCGGCTCTTCTTTTTTCGGCGGGGCTTTGCTCACCGCCGCTGTGAGCTCGCCGATGTCAATGTCGTCGTCGGACACGGCAAAAGGGTCGTCAGTTTTCGCCGCTTTCGCTTGCTTTGCAGCCTCGCGTGCTTCTCTTTCAAGCACCGCCTTGGATTTGGCCCCAGATTTGGTAACAAGCCCCGTGTGGATGTTGACTTCTTTCAACTGAGCAGCCGCGTCAGTCTTCCTTGCGAGCAGCGCGGCGAGCTCGGGATCGAGCTCCTCTTCGGGCTCGTCATCACTATCATCCTTCCTGCCGCTGCTCTTTTTGGGCTTTGCCACTTTCGGCTTTTCCCTGTGCTTGATGGTGCCGATGATGCGCGCGCCGCTTCCGCCGTGCGCGCCGTCCTCACCGTCGAGGTGGGACAAAAATCCAGAGAGCGCCTGATCCGTTGCCTCGTCGCCACCCGCAGCCTGACGACGTCGAGCCGCCGCCGCCGCAGCGGCCCGTGCCCTGTTACTGGCACTGATGATCGCCGGTCCATCACCCGCCCCGGTCGTCGGAGCCTGTCCGTCGCCTCCCACGGTGGCGTGCCCCAGCATGGCCGCGAGCTCGTCCGCGTCTAGGTCATCGTCGTCGACAAAGAAATCATCATCCTCGTCGTCCTGTCCACCCTTCGCGAACCAATCGGACCTGTCGCTCCCTTCCACGCCTCCGGCCGCCGAAAACATCGCACGCATGCGCGCGAGGTTCCGCTCGGCCTCCTCTTTCGCCCTCGCCTCCGCGGCATCGTCTGCCGACGTATCCCGCTTGATGTATTCCATCGCGCCGGCATCCTCCTTGCCGCCAGTTTCCACCAAGCCACCCTCGCAGAGCTCGCGGCCGGATAGGCGACCCTCATCGATGCGGCGCTGCTTGACGTCCTCCTTGGACTGGGCCACCCTCGCGTCCCGAGCGCGCTTCCACTCCGCGAACGTCTCCTGCGTGACGGGAACGCCCTCCCCGATCTTGGCGCGCTCCTCCTCCAGAATCTCCTCGTCCGTCCTTCGGCTCGCCTTCTCCTCCTCCATCATCGCCTTGAGCTGGGATTTGAGGACATATCCCGGGGGCAGGGCGTGGCGATACTTGCACTCGTTTCCGCCGCTCGGGCACACCCAGAACCATCCGTACAGGCGTTTTTCAACGGCCTCAAGGAAGTGCTTGCACACGATATCCGTCTTGTTGTTTTGATTCTCCCCTGAGTGCTTCTCCTTCACCACGCTCTCCAACTTCTCCTGGTCCCAGTCGTCCATCCTGTCCGCGTCCTTCTCCTTCTCCGCGTCATCCCTGTGGTCCACGAAGAGGTCGACCTTCTCAGTTCCCTTGCGCGGGTTCTTCTCGTGGGAGAACTTGCACTTCCACCCCTTGGCGCAACGTCCTTTTTTGAAGAACTCGCACATTATGGTCTTGGGGTCGACCCCCTCGGGAACCTTGGGCTGCTTGATGGCGATGCCCATCATCTCGTCGAGCTCGCGTTGAGCCTGTTCCTCTGCGGCCTTGCGCTTGTCGTTCTCGCGCTTCTTTGCCTCCGCCTTCTGCTGCTCCCCGGGCAGTTGCTTGATGTTTCGCTCCACATCGCGCACGAACTCCTGGGCGTGCTTCGAGGTATGCTTGTTCTTGAGGCCGAAGATCCTGTCCTTCTGCTCCTGGTTCTTACGCTCGCCGCGCTCCTTGTCTTTCTCCCTCTTCTCTTGATCCTTGGCACGCTGCGCCTTCTCCTTGAGCTTCTTCTTTTGATCCGTGAGCGAAAGCTTGGGGGGCATCGCGGCGGTTAGGGATTTGATCGGGCGCCGACGCGGATCGGCAGATCGGGTCGTGCGGCTCAGCGCAGCCTCAGGGTATTGAGGGGTATTAAACGGATCGAGGCGGGGACAGTGTCGTGCTGCCCGCCTATGGCAGTCCGGATATCAGCTTCACCACGCGGGTACGCAGAAGGTTATGGTCGTAAGGTCCGAGACGGCGGTCGGAGAAAGCTGGTTCAAAATACAGTTGGCCTTGGGTTGGAGCATTTTTTTGGCGAAAATGTTATTTCGGTCTGTACTCGTAGCACTATTACACGCACAGCTTCGCAGTGGCAGAGTCCACGCCCGTCTCGCCGTTGACATCGACCATGTCATCGGTGTGCGACTCTTCCTTACCGGTATTTTCGAGGTACGCCGGGGGGTGATCTCGCATGGTGGATTTCATCAACTCCTCCGCGGCACTTTTGTTCGGCCAACCTGGATCCTTCGACCACAACACCAACTTCGTGGCAATTGTCTTCATGCTTGCCGCGTTTCCGTTGCTGTGACCAGCGCCCATACCCGATCGCCAGTGAGTCAATGATGTCATGCGTGTGTACCAACCTCGACAGTTGGGACCCACCTTGAATCGAATGTCGTGCGAAGCGAGGAACACCACAAATGCAGGTTGGAAGAAGAAGGAGAGATCGACTGCTGCAGTGAAGTCCATGACTCCTGGTGCTTTCCCACAGAGAAACTTCCTTCCTTCGTCGCCGTGATTCGGCGCTATGGAACGTTCGATCGTGTCAAATGCTTCCGCCACGCACTTTTGCACGATAAATCTGACAGTCGGTCCCTCGTCAACGTCGTCAACATGCAAGATAATGTCAGCACTCTCCGCTTTGGCATCATCGCTCGGTGTCTCGATTTCTGCCTCCTTCCGCTCTTTCTCCTTCTTCATCTCCTCCTCAGCTTCCTTCTCGACGTCGGGGGTGACCAGCCCCACCATCTTAAGCAGCATTACCCCGATGCCCCCAATTTTAACTGCCCTCTTGAGACCCACAGTGGGACCAAACATGACACCTGCGAGAGTAGCCATGAAAGCCTTTTTAATGACCTTCTCGTGCCCCTCATTGACATCCTCCCTTCTTCTCGCGACAACCTCCCCGAACCTCTCGTCAGTCTCTGCCAGTGCTGACATGATCATATCAGTACCTGCGATCCATTCCGTCTTGCCTTGCAGACGCGCGACAGGTGTCTCCTTCTTCGGATTGCAAGCCTCCAGCCAGTCGGGCTTCGGATCTCCAAGGGAGATATTGGCAATGTAAGGAATGTAGTCAATTCCTGCCTCGTTGAGAACCAGCGCGAGCTTGTAGCAATAACTGCACGTTTGCTCCATTGCAGACACCGGACCCAAGGTCGGGAACACCTCATCTTTATCACCGTAACTCGCACGACCGCCGCCAAAGACAACTTCGAGCATCCTCGCCGGCCTGTTCATGTCCGGACTTTCCCAACTGTCTTTCATCGGAGGGAATATTTTTACCTTTTGGCGGATGACATCGTGTATACGCTCAAAGTCAACAACCGCTTCGCCTTTCTCGTCGACGCTCATCACATCGGCATACACACAACCTTTTGCAAAGTCCTGAGCACCGTACACCTTCACTGCACAGACTTCTGCGTCGTAGATTGGGTCGTAGGCGGTGACAATACACTGCAGCAAAAGATCCTTGAGCTCCTCTGGTGACTTTCGCCCCGTTGCAAGTTCCATAAATACCCCTTCCGGCCCTTGGGAGCTAATTTTATGGGCCACCGTGGCCACCGCTGTGAGCGTCCGTGGTGGTTCTTGCAGCGTCAGGGCTGTTCGCGACACGAATGTCTCACCTTCGGGCGTCTTCTTCCTTCGAAGAAGAGTGAGCGTCACCTCCGCGCGATGCAGCGTGTTGCATCTCAGGTTGCCGATGCGCACCAGTATGAACGGCTCGCCCGCTCGGGTGCACAGGCAAGCAGAGTCCGCAAGGAGCATGTGAGCCAAGGGGCGTTGAAATTTGGTGATCACGAAGGTGAACATGAACACGTTCAGGAGGACGCCGAGGAAGCACTGGGCCACCGCCAGAGCATAGCTCCCGTCCGTGACCGGAGTGACCGTCCCGAATGACATGGTCAACACGTGGCTGGCCGCGTATCGGAGCGGTGCGGTCGATGAATCCAAGGGGTCATCATAGCCACCGACCGCCATACAAAACAGTGCACAAATCCCCAAGGACAGGACGAACACGCCCGCGATTACAAGCGCGCAGAACCACCATGTTCTCTCCAACACGAGGAAGTAAATTGCGCTCGCACTAAATCCAAGGTTCGAGCGGCTCCTAACGGCAGCACCTCCACGCGCGTCTTTCACCGCTCTCGTCGAGGACTCCCGGAGTCGTTTACTGCTTTGATGTTTGCGCGTCAACCCGCCTCCTAGGCTTCTACTGCTCTTCGAAGAGAGCGACGCGCGAAGCAAATCCCAACCCGTGAGGGCCCCATTCGACTTGAGCGAAAGCGACGAGGCCCCGCTGCTGTTCCTTCGCAGGGAACTTCTCAGGGAAGGCGTTTGGGCATCTGTCACGTTCTCCGTAACCGGCGCCGACGTGGATGTCGGCCCGGTCGCGGTCATCGTCCAGGTGCTCAGTGTGGGGGGCAGACTATGAATAGTAGCGTTATATCGTCTCGGGCCCGATTTTTTCTTGGCAGCATCAGATGCAGGAGCGCATGGCGACGCTTCGTCTTCACAAGGGAGGCGAGGACGCGAACCAAAGGAATGAGGCGAGGAGCGATTTCAGGCGTGGGGTACATGCGCGCGGAAGTATCGCCTTGTTCAGTGTCGCCCTNCTGTGGTGCAGCTCGCTTTCTTCCTGTGGCGCTCTGGTAGACCTGGTCCTCCCTGGTGCGTTCTCATTGGAAAATGTGGGCCAAATGCTCAACGCCACACTCCACCATGCAACCAGGCGGACGGAGGAGGAGTACGCGGCATGCGCGACTCGCCAGGCTGATGCATGCATGCGACGTCTTCAGGAGGGAAGAATAGTGGAGCTCGCGCGCGCTTCATCCGAAGAATCGAGGAACAACGACACGGTCGCACGAGCTAAAACGACCGCAAGTCGATGCGCATCTCTCGAGCGCAGCATCGTCACAACGCTCAGAAGCAAGGAGATATCATGGAGAGGATCGTGTTCGGATGAAGTCAGGGCTGAGGTTCACGCGCGAATTCGCCTACCGGAGGATGCGCTCACGCCCGTTTCCGAGGCATACAGGTGGAACAGTGAGTCGAGGCTCAACAGGACACTGGGCCTCCTCTCGCAGAGGACCACGTACGACGCCGAGTACGCTCAAAACAAGACTGCATTCCTCGGTGATGTCACGGTGGACGTCAATATGAACGTGACAGAGAGCCTCGCCGCGATGGCTCAGCAGGTGAGCGAGAATGTGGGCTCGATGGACGTCGCAGCGGGCGCTAATATCGTGGCGATGGCCGTGGGAGCGGCGAACAGGCTCGCTGAGACTCGAGACATCACGGCTGACGCGGTTAATCGTTACGTCGGAACGGTGGTTGATTACGTCGGGGACGTCACCGACACGATGGCCAAGATCGGTGCTTGGTTCGAGGTATTCAACGGACTGGGCGCTGTGCTGGATACGATCAACATTGGCGTGACCCCGAGCGCCACCGTCCCTTTGCCGCCGGCGCTGCAGATTGGTGCAATTCCAAATATGCCACCCGACGTTAGCGGCATGGTCCAGGAACTCACTGAAAGCGCCTCAGCGATGTCGGCGGAGATTTCGAGAATTGCGGACGATGTGCGAATAGACCTCGCTGCGGACGCGTCGGCCATACCGCGCGCAGTGTCTGCGAACATGAATGGGGTGCCGAACATGTTTGACGATTATGATCCCCCTCCGCGGGGTGACGCTGCAAATTTTTCGGCGGTGATCAGAGATGACGCCAAGACTGACGGTGACGCGTTTGAGAACAAGACGGCTGAGCTCGTTGCGTCCTTTGAGAACGAGAGGATAAGGGCCGTCGAGGAAAAGGGAGCCGAGGCGTTGAGCCGGGCCAATGCTTCAGACCCAGTCGCCGCTGCCGCCGCTGGTGCAGCGGACATCAGAGCTAAACTTGGTGCTGCGGCGGACAATGCCGCTGAGGTAGACTGGCTCGGCGTATCTCCTCCGGACATTGCCGCTTTCTCAACCGCGACGGATGCCTTGAACGCGGTCGTCGACGGTCTAGTAGCGGCGGACATGGCATACAGATTCGCCAGGAGTTTTCAACACATCGCAAGACACCTCTCTCCGGCTGGCTCTGTGCTGCCCCCGGTGGATCTCACCCGCGCCACAAGGCGAGAGGAAACATCGATCCTCGTCAAGATCGCTGGAGCACTGGGACATCCTGCGTGTTTGGCAGCAGTAAGAGCAGTCGCGGCCTCCCTCGCCGTCGCTCTGATCGCGGTGGCGTACATGCCGTTTCACTCGGCTTTCTCGACAGGGTGTGTGAATGGCTGCAGCGGTACCTTCGTGACAAATAACCTCCACTCGCTCGCGCACAACTACGCCGCTGCTGGCGGAAGCCGGGAACTATCCAAAGGATTGGCGGCGGCCTCGACTGAACGGCGGGATATATGTGCGCGTCATGCACCTATCGCGGCCGCTCATTATGAAGCGGCGAGGTTGGCCATCGAAGATGCCAACACAACACGCGCAATGGTGACCCATTCAGCGGAACTGCTTCTTAAATGTGTCGACCTGAAGGATTTCACATTCGACGCTGAATCGTTCCAAACGGAATGCAGAGACGGTGAGGGGCTGACAACTGTCGCGTCGATTGATCCCTTTGCGGTATTTGACTGCGACAAGTTGCCCAAGTGTGCGGCTACCTGCGTCGGACCGGTACGGAGAATCCTCTCACCGCTAGCGCACGTGACAGGTTGTGCCGCGGAAGGGGCCCTCCACTCGGCTGGGTTGAGAACGGTCATCGTCGCACTCGTTTTCTTTTCGGCAAATGCGGCGAGGGACATAGCGGTGAGAGGGGTAACTGCGGTGTCCTGGAGAAAGTTGAGCGGTGATTCGGGCTTTCGTTTCCAGGGAAGCCTGAGGGAAGACGGCACCACGTTGAAGCCGGAGACGTCTGGAAGATCAGTGCGACAGGTTGCGCGGGCAAAGCTCAGAAACGTAGCTGCGCGACACGAGCTGGGGGGGTATGGACTCATCATATTTGCGCTGCTGTCGCAAGCACCCGGGCTCGTCGCGCTCTTCTTCGCGCGGGAGTCAAGTCTCGTGATTGAAGCAGACTGTGGAACCTCGGCTCTCTGAGGTATTCTTGCATTTCATCACTACGGAGTACTCGGGGGTGGAAGCTCCTGCTGCTGTTGTTTATACTGATCCAACAGTTCGTTCTTTTGTTGATCCTGATCCTGGCTGTCGCCCGCGTCCGCTGCGCGCCATGCCACGTCCAACGTCGAACGCGCCTGCCTCAACCTCTCCAGAGCCGCCTCCCAGGCATCCCCAACCGCGCCCGGGTTGCCCCCGACCACCAGCGTCTCGAGCGCGGGGAATACGTCGGTGGGGTGGTCAATAAGGCCGTCGCAAAGTGCCAGCATGCCGACTTCGCCGATACCGCATCCCCCGATGTCAAGGATGCGCAGCCCTCGCCCCCCCGCTCCCGTTTGGACCGCGCCGACCATCGCCACCGCTCCGTCGTCGCCCACCGCCTCATTTCCAAACAGTGACATGTTCTCAACAGGACCGGAGTGACGGATGAGCTCGACGGCTCCCGCGGCTCCCAGTCCATTAGCACCCACGTCGATCGTCTTAAGGGCACTGAACGCAGATTCGCCGCCAGTGGGACCCTCCCCGGCGATCGCAGCAGCAATCGCAGTGGCGCCTGCGTCACCGGCTTTATTTCCCCGGAGGTTCAAAGTCTCGAGGAGGACCCCACCGGGGGCCCGGGGGGTCGATGCGATGGCCGAGACGCCAGCCTCGCCAATCTCACACCCTTGTATGGACAATGAGAGAACCCCCATACCACCCCGGGCGTCCCCTTCGCCCCCTCCGCGTCCCCTCGCACCCGCCAGCGCCGCGGCGCCGTCGTCTCCGAGCCGAGTGCCGTCCAACACCAGCTCGTCGAGGCTGCCCGATCTCTCCCCGCCGTCGTCGCGCAGTGCCACCCCGAGCGCCATGATTCCCCCCGGGTCCATCTTGGCATCCGTCGCGTCCAGGCGTCTCAACGCTCCCCCGGACGACGCCAACAACTTCGACACCGCCGCGCACGACTCGGGCCCTACCGACAAGCCGGCGACGCGGAGGCTGGTCACGGTCCGTCCCGCGGCCGCCCCGAGGCACACCGCCGCGAGACCCGCATCCGTGAGCGCGTCGTTGTGCGAGATATTCAACTCAGTCACCTTCGATTCCCCGAGCGCCGCTCCGAGAGCCCTCGCACCCTCGTCTCCCATACCCTTGTTCTCGAGGTCCACCGCCCGCAGGGATGCGCTACTCGCGATGCCCCTCGCAAGCGCCGCGACGCCCTCATCGCCGAAGGATGCGTCGCCAATGCATATATATTGGATCGTCTTATTCACCGTGAGCATGTCAGCGAACTTACCGGCGGTCTCGACGTCCACGGCGTGGCCCGACGCGTAGAACTCCCGCAGCGCGGTGTTGGAACGCAGGGCGTCGCACACCTCCGCCGCCTCCGATGGGCCGAACAGGCGGCCGCGAAAGACGGTGACGGATGTCAGCGTCTGATCGTCCGCCTTGAGCCTATCTACCCAGGAGGCGACCCCGACGGTTTTACCCCATGCCATCGCCGTAGATTTCGGTCGATACACGCGTGTTGTGGGCGAGTGGCAAGTCCGCCGACTGTCTGCATCATCATCTGTAAATGACATAAATCTGCAAAACCAGGGCAACGCCTTCACTGCTCGTCGCACCGGGTTCGGGGTTGAAAACTCGCGATTGGACGTCGCTTCGGGATAGTCAGATGTCCTTCCGTCGTGTGGCGCTCGGCGCGGTGCGCTCGCTCGCTCGGCGCTCGCCCGTCACCGATATCGGGGCGCTGTCCGTGGGACAGAATCGGGTGGCTAGTTTGGAGGACGCGCTGGCCATCGGGGGGCGGCGGGGAGCGGCGGGGGCGTCCTCATCTGGCGTCGAAGCAGGCGGTGTCAAAGTATTCACCGTCGATCCGCGGGAAACGGCCAAGTTCGAGGCGGATGCGGCTCTGTGGTGGGACGAGGAGCGAGGTCCGTTCGCTCCCCTCCACGCCATGAACCCGACGCGCGTTGGGTTCATCCGCGAGGCTCTCGCTCGACACTTCGACACGGGGATCGAACCCGGGACTGGAGTGAGGGACATCGCGGACGAGTCAACTACGACCTCGGGGGTCAACTACGACGGCGGTGTCGGCCACCTTGGACCCGCCGGCGACCTTGGACCCGCGCAGCCCCTCGCGGGTCTGCGCATCCTGGACGTCGGGTGCGGCGGCGGGATCCTGTGCGAGTCCCTCGCCAGGCTCGGCGCCGACGTCACCGGGATCGACGCGGCGAAGGGAAACATCGATATCGCGACGGCTCACGCGGCGAAGGACCCCGGCATGTCGCGGCGCGTCACCTACCACGCCACCACCGCCGAGGAGGTTGCGGCGGCTGGCGCCAAGTTTGATGCGGTGGTCAGCCTAGAGGTTGTGGAGCACGTCAACGACCCGGAGGGTTTCGTGCGGCAGCTGGAGGCGCTGACCGACCCGGGGGGAGCTGTGTTCATCAGCACGCTGAACCGCACTGCGCGGTCCTACGCTCTGGCGATCCTGGCCGCGGAGAGGGTGCTGGGTTGGGTTCCGCCCGGCACGCACGAGTTTGAGAAGTTCATAACGCCGGAGGAGCTCGCGGCTGTGGCGCACAGGGCGGGTCTGGAGGTTAGGGAGGCGGCGGGGATGGTGTACACGCCCCCGCTGCCTGCGCCTGGGAGGAACGGCGCGGTCGCGGGGAGATGGTCCTTGTCTGGGGACGACCTGGCGGTGAATTACGTCGTCTACATGTCAAAGCCAAAATAAAAGTTTTAGCAGTGTTCAATCAATCCGTTTGTAGTAATTANATTTCCTATGAGCTCCCCTTACTTGCCGGCGGCTCCGTACTGCGGGTGACCCGGTGCCGGCGTCCGAGGGCTGTCTCCGTCCTGTTCAGGCACGAAGCAGTAATAAATCTCGATACCGAGGAAGAATACGCACAGCGCGAAGCACACGAAGGACGCCGTCTTGAGGATCGCGGTGAGATCGTAGCCAAACACCTTGATGCGCGCCGGGGTGAGGATGCCACCACCGTCGGGCAGGATCACCACGTTGTCGGGCATCAGGTAGACGTCGTCTCCCCGAAGCTCGCTCCATTTCTTCTCCGATCCCTCGGTGCAGTCGCGACCATCCGTGAGCGGATAGTTCTGCTCCGCAAACATCCCGCACGCCCCGTACATGGAATCGCCGTCGTACGCCATCTCAAGCCGCGCGTACCCATTCTCACCCCAGTCCTGACCGTAAGAATTCTTAACGAGGAAGTAAGGCTTACCGCTCTCCTCGTCCTCACCCCAGCCGACGACGACGGCGGCGTGGTTGATGGCGTTGATCTGATCGCTAGAAGCCGGCGGGCAGTCCTCCATGGTGACCAGTCCGCCTCCGTACAGCTGCAGGGGCTTGACGTTCATGCCGATCGCGACGGGCTGCTGGTAAAGCGCGCGGAGCAACGCGTAGACAGTCTCCGCACCCCGCAGAGGAGGAATCTCGCAGAAACCGTCGATGGTGACGCCCTTGGCCTTATCGTTAGATTCCGCCTCCATGCACCTGTCACTCGCTGTTGGGAAGTCCTCCACGCTCAGGATACCGTGCTGTTGCACCTGAATCCACGCGTACGCCGTGGCCATGTTCCCGGTGTTGCACCCGCTGTCGAGCTCGTCGCACGAAAGCAGGTAATACGGGCTCGGGCTCGGGCGGTGGCCGGTGCCAATGAGCTTGCTGTCCGCAATCACCTGGACCGTGCTGTACGCCCAGCACCCGGAGCATGCACCCTGCGAGTACAGCGGGCCGATGTCCATCTTCTGCCTCCAGTCCAGGGTCTTGGGAAGATCGATATCCTTGGGAAGCGCCTTCTTCATGGCTCCCAGCCGGGAAGCGGAGCGGGGTTTGGACACGGCCACCGCGGTCGACTGCAACTCCAGGTCGGAGCTGATGGCCGCCAGGAGATCCTCGTCGATGTCGGCGTCGTTGATTTGCATCTTCACGCCGTAAGACTTCGCCTCCGCATCAGCCTGCCGGGCGGCACGAAGCATATCTCTGAGTTCAGTGGGCTCGGCTGCGCCGAGCGCCGCCTCCTTCGCGTGATGGTCGGTGTGCTTGCCCACCTTCGCGCTCAAAGATTTTGTCCGCTCCTCGTGCACAGCCTTCTCCTCGTGCAAAGCCTTCACCTCGTGCACAGCCTTCTCCTCGTGCAAAGCCTTCACCTTATCACCCTGCCTCTCCAGAGTCTTCCTTCCCGTCTTGTCCTTGACCGATTTCTTCGCATCTTTGGTCTTGGCCAGGTGGTCCTTGAGCGTGTTCCCCGCTGCGTACGTGGCGTGCGCCGACGCAAACTCCTCGGGGAGAAGATCCGCAAACCTCGTGACAATCTTCCTCATCCCACCCTTCTTGCGCTTCGCGTTGTGCGCCTCAATCTGCTCAATGTTGCGCAGCAGGATGATCTCACGCCTGTGGGACTCCTCGCACGGGAACGCATCCATGTCGCCGCAGTACTGCTTTTGCTTTCCGTACTGGTGCACAAATTTCATGAAGCGTCTGCAGTGCTTCCTGCCATCCTTGAGTCGCTTGCGCGCGAGCTCGACGATGGCCACGGGAATACTCTCATCGGCGGCGATCTCCTCCGCGCTACGATCGTCGATATCGTCACCGAGGTCGTGCAAGGGCCAGTTGTGATGCTTCGGGACCTTGAGGCCGCCGCCAGCCCCGAGCTTTGCGCGCGTCTGCTTGACTTCGCCCAGCGGGGTGGCGGAGCGCTTAGGCTTCGCCTCCTTCTCTCCCTCGGCGCGTGATGCCGAAACACCCTCGTCACCGGCGCCCTTCTCCTCCTCCTTGTCCATGGCGTTGAATCCCTTGCCGTGGTGCTTCGAGAACTCATCCTCGGTGAGGTCCGCAAACCGCGTCACGCCCATCTTCATCCCTCCCTTTTCCTCGGACCCTTCGCCCCCGCGCGCGGCGTTGTGCGCCTCGATGGCGGCGACGTTGGCGTGAAAGACCTTCTCGCGCCTCAGGGACTCGTCGCACGGGGGCATGGATCCCGGGCAGTACGTCTCCGCCTTCTCGAATTTTCGCATGAAGTCCTCGAAGGCGGGCGAGTGCGAGCCCGCGGCGCCAGCCAGATCGCCAACGGTGGGTAGTGCAGCATCGGTGACGACGCCCGCGGATCCGACCTTGGCCGAGTTGACGATGCCCGAACCCGCGGTCGAGAGAGGCCTCGCCACGGACGCTGCGAGCGTCGCATCGGCGACCGCGCCTCGGGCTCCGGCGACGAGCGCGATCACCAGCGCCGCGGTCCTAACCATGCCCGCGGCGTTGTTGCTCTCACGTCTTCGCGCCATGTTTTTCACCCGCGAGGATGTGTTTCCGCCCCGAGACCGCGGNGAGAGCCGAACGATCGATCCCGATTCCGGCGCTCGCGATCGACGCACACGATAACGACGCCCTCGCNTCTTCGACTTTCCGGTTAATGCCGCGCCCCTCTGGCCGCCGGCTTTGGTTATGGCCGCGATGGAAGTTGAAACCGATTTCAGGTGTTACAACAATTTTCGAGTTTCGGTCTCCAGCTAGCAGGCTAGTAAATGAAGATTAGGACATTTTGATGACTGGATATCATACAGTAGTGATACCACAGGGCAAATAAATGAATCATCGCGTTTTCCCTGTATGACTTTTCAGCATCTCAATACTTTTCAGGGGTTGTCGGCGCTCGGCGCTCGGCAGTCAGCAGGTGGGCGGCACCACCAAGGAAAAGAGTCTCCCAGTTGCCACCGACGAACCAGAACCAAGAGGAGCAGAAGAGTAAGGTTCGAGCGAGATGCCCGCCACCGCCGGACGCGTGCCCATGCCTGCGGGCAACAGGGTGGTCACGTCGGCCGCCCTGAAGGTGTCCGATCGTTGGTCCTCCATCGTCGGCTCCGATCCTTACGCGAGCGAGAAGAAGCCGGAGGACCAGGTGGGCATGGACAAGCTGTGGGCGGACCAGCGTCTGCACGGGAACAAACGCAAGATCGGCACCGACGAGTGCGGGAGGCCGATGTTCGAGGTGATGAACGGCGCCGAGAAGAGGGAGAAGAGGAAAGGGGACGCCATGGCCGCGAGGGAGAGGGAGTACGAGCTCATGCAGGAGAAGAAGAGACGGATGGACGAGGTACGGGCGGCGGAGCAGGAGCTGGCGGAGGCGAGCCACAAGGCGAGCAAGAAGCACAAGAAGGANAAGAAGGAGAAGAAGGATAAAAAGTCCAAGAAGAGCAAGAAGAAGAAGGAGAAGAAGGAGAAGAAGGAGAAGAAGTCCAAGAAGCACAAGAAGGAGAAGAAGAGCAGGCGGGACAGGTCGTCCAGCGACTCCAGCAGCGACTCGAGCAGCGACGACGGNTCCGACACGGAGGACTCCACCGAGAAGTTCCGNCTCTCCGGTTTCTTCAAGTCCAAGGACTGATCGGTATTAACGATACGTCATGAACGCACCCACGTTCAACACCAATCACCGGCGCTGCAGCCGTAGAAACTTGATTTGATAAACTCGAGTTCATTTAGGTTTACCGAGTCCCACTTCTTCACGCGCGGAAACGCGAGATCGGACGAGCGAAGGACTCGATCTTCACGCCGGTGTGATCACTGTCGAGAGCTCGCCACCATGTCTATCCGCGGCGTCTATCAGCTCATGCGCCTAGACCTCAAGTACTGCGACCACAGCGGCAGCAGCCGTCACCTCCGCAACTTCCTCGAGAATCACCTCAAGACGCTGCGGGAGGACTGGTCGCACCTGGACATCACCACCACTGTGCGCCGGGGGAGGCATCCCAACGTGACCGGGACGTATCGAAGCGGCAGACAGAAGACTGTGGACCTGAAGAACAAGGAGGAGAAACAGATCAGGCACCACCTGGACTTCCTGTTCAGCGAGAAGGGGAGGAAATCGAACACGAAGATGCCGGGGAGCGGGAAGATCACGGACACGCCGTCGATCCAGGGGATGTGGAGGCCGGGGATGTGGGACGCCCCGGGGGCGAAGAGCGCGGGGGCGGCGAGCTGATACCATTCTCTTCGGGGAGAACAGCATAGCAGATAACCTTGTAGCGGACCTAGTAGATTCCATCGTCATCTCGTCGCGAGACAGCAGACTCTCTCCAGATTGGCGTTTTTCAAACTGCCCCCCCCGTCGTCCGCCTTCTCACAAGCAGAGGCGCGCCAGGATAGGCACCGCCGTCATGACGCTCCCCAGAGGTGATGGGGGGGAGGTGGTCAGCCACACCCGCGTCGCCGTGCGCGTGCGTCCGATGACGAGCATCGAGCGCGACCTCGGGGCTGGGAGATGCCTCAACATCTCCGCGGGCAGGCGGGTGGCGTGCAGCGACGCGCGAACGTGGAACTCCGAGGACTTCACCTTCGACAACGCGTGGGAACTGGACGAGACCCAGGAGGAGGTGTACGCGGCGGTCGGCGAGCCCGCCCTGCGCGCGGCGTGGGACGGATACGACGTCGGGGTCATGGCGTACGGACAGACGGGCACCGGGAAGACGTACACCCTCTGGGGCGACGACCGAGGCGGGGACCGCTCCCGGGTGGACGATATCGCGTTCGACCACGACGCGGGCCTGATCCCTAGGATAGGC
>JGI24540J26637_10000319_pt1 | contig 19663 bp, 31 predicted proteins | sample NorSeaMetagenome_FD_26637 | JGI IMG/M metagenome (IMG submission 26637)
AGAAGGGATTCGAACCCCTGACACCGTAGTTCGTAGCCACGTGCTCTAGTCCACTGAGCTACAAGCCCAAATTTTATTATTATATTAAATACTACAATTAATAATTGTTATTAGTAAAGCTTTAATTCAAAATTAAAAATTTTTATACAAAAATAAATTATTTTGTTGCAAAGAATTTCTTTAATATATTAATCTTATAAATAACTTATCAATTAACTTTAATTATTAATTATTTATTTAAAACTAATATGTCCAAAAAAATTTTATACCAAGATAATGCTCGTCGTGCTTTAGAACGAGGAATGGAAATTATGGTTGAAGCGGTTTCTGTAACTTTAGGTCCAAAAGGGAGAAATGTAGTTTTAGAGAAACCTTATGGTAGTCCACAAATTGTAAATGATGGCGTTACAATTGCACGTGAAATTAGTTTAACCGATCATATTGAAAATACTGGAGTTTCATTAATTCGACAAGCGGCTTCAAAAACAAATGACGTTGCTGGGGACGGTACCACAACTGCAACTGTTTTGGCGTATGCAATTGTAAAAGAAGGGTTAAAAAATGTTGCTGCTGGTGCTAACCCTATTGGAATTAAATTAGGAATTGAAAAAGCTACACAATATTTAATTAACCAAGTTAATGAATTTGCAGAACCAGTTGAAGATTTAGATTCAATTCGTCAAGTTGCTTCTATTTCAGCTGGGAACGACAACACGATTGGAGAATTAATTGCTAATGCTTTAGATAAAGTTGGAAAAGAAGGTGTTATTTCTTTAGAAGAAGGTAAAGGTATTTCTACGGAATTAGAAATCACTGAAGGTATGAAAATTGAAAAAGGTTTTATTTCACCTTATTTTATTACAGATACCGATAAAATGGAAGTGACATATGAAAATCCATTAATTTTATTAACAGATAAACGAATTACTTTAGTTCAACAAGATTTATTACCAATTTTAGAGCTAGTTCGAAAAACAAAAAGACCTTTAGTTTTAATTGCTGAAAATGTTGAAAAAGAAGCTTTAGCAACGTTAATTTTAAATAAATTACGTGGTATCGTAAATGTTGTAGCCGTTCGCGCACCAGGATTTGGCGAGTTAAAAAAATTAATGTTACAAGATATTGCAACTTTAACAAATAGTACAATTATTACTGAAGATGCAGGTTTAACATTAGACAATCTTCAATTAGATTTCTTAGGACAAGCCCGACGTGTCATTGTTGGTAAAGAAACAACAACTATTGTTGCTGATGGTACTGAAGAAGCAATTAAAGTTCGTTGTGAACAATTACGAAAACAATTAAATTCAGTTGAAACAGCTTATGATAAAGAAAAATTACAAGATCGAATTGCCAAATTATCAGGTGGTATTGCTGTAATTAAAGTTGGAGCCGTAACAGAAACGGAAATGAAAGATAAAAAATTAAGATTAGAAGATGCTATTAATGCCACAAGAGCTGCAGTAGAGGAAGGTATTGTTCCGGGGGGTGGGACAACATTAGCTCATTTATCTAACAATTTGATTACATGGTCAAAAACTAATTTAAAAGAAGATGAATTAATTGGTGCCTTAATCATGGCAAAAGGAATTATAGCACCATTGTCTAGAATTGCTGAAAATGCTGGAATTAATGGGCCTGTTGTTGTTGAGGCTGTTCAAGATTCTGATTTTGAAATTGGTTATGATGCTGCAACTGATAAATTTGGAAATATGTATGAATTTGGGATTGTAGATCCAGCCAAAGTAACACGGTCAGCACTTCAAAATGCTGCATCTATTGCAAGTATGATTTTAACAACTGAATGTATTATTGTTGATTCAGAAACGTAAAAAAAGGTGCTTAGATTATTAAATCTAAGCACCTTTTTTTTTATTCTTGAAAATCGGTATCAATTACTGAATCATTATCTGAGATCGGTGATTCATTATTTTCGTTAGGTTTTTCTGCATTATATAATTCACTGCCAATTTCACCCATTAATTTTTGTAATTCTTCAACTTGCGGTTTTAAAGCATCAAGATTTTCAGAAGCAATATTTGCGCGAATTTCTTCAATTAATTTTGTAACATTTTCTTTTTTCGTTGTTTCAACTTTATCTTCAAGATCTGTTAATTGTTTTTCTGATTGGTAACATAAAGAATCTGCTTGATTTTTAAAATCAATTTTATCACGTTTTTCTTTATCTTCAGCAGCATATTGTTCTGCAGCATTTACCATCTCTTCCACTTCTTTTTCATCTAATGTAGAAGCACCTTGAATTGTAATGGATTGTTCTTTTCCTGTACCTTTATCTTTCGCATTTACTGACAGAATACCATTAACGTCAATATCAAAGGTTACTTCAATTTGTGGAACTCCACGTGGTGCTAATGGAATTCCATCTAAGCGGAAATTACCAAGACTTTTATTATCTTGTGACATTTCTCTTTCACCTTGTAAAACATGAATTTCTACATTCGTTTGATTATCAACAGCTGTTGAAAATACTTCTGATTTTTTTGTTGGAATTGTAGTATTTCGTGCAATAATTTTTGTCATAACACCACCAAGTGTTTCCACACCTAATGATAATGGAGTAACATCTAACAATAAAATATCTTTTACTTCACCAGCTAACACACCCCCTTGGACAGCTGCCCCAATCGCTACTACTTCATCTGGATTTACAGTTTGATTAGGTTTTTTACCCGTAATTTTTTCAACGAGTGCTTGAATCGATGGAATCCGGGTTGAACCACCTACTAGTACAACTTCATTGATTTTTGATTTATCAATTTTTGCATCATTAATAGCATTTTCAACTGGAATACGACAACGATTAATTAATTCATCACATAAATCTTCAAACTTAGCTCGTGTAATTGCTGTTTCAATATGTTTTGGACCGGTTTCATTTGCTGTAATAAAAGGTAAACTAATTGTTGTTTCTAAAACACTTGATAATTCAATTTTTGCTTTTTCAGATGCTTCGGTTAATCGTTGTAAAGCTTGCGGATCTTGAAACAAATCAATTCCTTCAGCGTCTTTGAAATCTTTTGCTAACCAATTTACTAAAATTTTATCAAAATCATCCCCACCTAAACTTGTATCACCTGATGTAGATAATACTTCAAATACACCATCACCAACTTCTAAAATTGAAACATCAAATGTTCCCCCACCTAAATCAAATACAAGAATTGTTTCATTATTCTTTTTATCTAATCCGTAAGCTAAAGATGCAGCTGTTGGTTCATTAATAATACGTAAAACTTCAACCCCAGCAATTTTCCCAGCATCTTTTGTAGCTTGACGTTGTGAATCATTAAAATAGGCTGGTACGGTAATAACCGCTTGCGTTACTGGTTGACCTAAATAAGTACTAGCATCATTAACTAATTTACGTAAAACTTGAGCTGAAATTTCTTCTGGACTAAATTCTTTATTTAAATTTGAACAATTAATTTTAATATTACCTTTTGAATCTTCAATTACTTTATACGGTAATTGCTTTGATTCACTACTTGTTTCATTTGCTTTTGATCCAATGAAACGTTTTACTGAAAAAAATGTATTTTCAGCATTAATTACTGATTGTCGTTTTGCAATTTGTCCAACTAGCAATTCTTCTTTTTTCGTATAAGCGACAATCGAGGGTGTTGTTCTTAATCCTTCTGCATTTGCAATTACAGTAGGTTTTCCACCTTCCATAATGGCAACAACAGAATTTGTAGTTCCTAAATCAATTCCTACAACTTTTCCCATTTTTATTCCTTACTTTTAAATTAATTTATATAATGATTTTGCAACTTTAATTAGTAATTTTATAGTAGTATTATCCGCCATTTTATTTAATAAATTAATAGGGTATATGTAACATATCTAGACAAAACCCTTATCATCCATTAAATTAAAGTTATTGGATTAAATCTCATAATAGAGGTTTGTCTCTTTCTTATATAAAAATTAAAATAGATAAATGAAAATTTTATCGAAGTTAAGAATAAACGTGGAGAAAAATCGTGTCTTTAGGCATTTTGGGTAATAAAATTGGTATGACTCAAATTTTTGATGAGTCAGGTAATATTGTTCCCGTTACAGTTATTAAAGTTGGTCCTTGTGTTGTAACACAAATTAAAACAGTTCTAACAGATGGGTATAATGCTATTCAAATTGGTTATGGAAATGTTCTTCCAAAAACATTAACACAACCCCAATTAGGTCATTTACAAAAATCAAACATTCAACCTTTAAAATATCTTAAAGAATATAAAGTTGATAATCCCGAAGATTTTACTGTAGGTCAAATTATTAACGCTGAATCTTTTAATTCAGGCGAATTTATAAATATTTCTGGAAAAACTTGTGGTAAAGGTTTTTCAGGTTTACAAAAACGATACAATTTTGCTAGAGGCCCTATGACACACGGTTCAAAAAATCATCGTGCTCCTGGTTCAATTGGTATGGGTACGTCACCCGGTCGAGTATTACCTGGAAAGAAAATGGCAGGTCAAATGGGAAATAAAAAGACTAGCATTAAAAAACTAAAAATTGTACAAGTAAATATTGATGAAAACATTTTAGTTGTAAAAGGTTCGGTGCCTGGTAAACCAGGTAATTTAGTAAGTATTGCAACTACAAAATAAGAATATTTACCTTATTCAAATAATGAATCTATTGAAATAAATTATGACGGTTCAAAAATTTGTTACATACAGTATTCTGAATACTGATGGACAAGTGTCAAATCAAGATCAAAAATTTGAATTAAAAGTTCTTGAAAATTCAGGAAATTATTTAATTCATAAAGATATTACAAGACATAAAGTTTTAGCAAAACAAGGTAGTGGTTCAAGTAAAACAAGGGCAGAAGTTCGTGGTGGTGGTCGTAAACCTTGGCGTCAAAAAGGGACAGGCCGCGCACGTGCTGGTTCAAACCGTTCTCCATTATGGAAAGGTGGTGGTGTTATCTTTGGTCCTAAACCAAAAATTTCAACATTTAAATTAAACCAAAAAGAACGGAAATTGGCATTACAAACATTACTTTATAATAATCGAAATAATATCTCATTAGTCGATAACCTAGAAGAATCATTTACAATTTCTAAAACAAAAAATTTAATTAAAATTTTAGAAAATTTAAAATTACCACTTAGTGAAAAAATTTTAATGATTGTTTCGAAAAAAACTAAAGAATTAATATTATCATCTCGAAATATTAAAAATCTTGAATTAATTTCAGCTTCAAGTTTAAATACAATGAGTATAATTAAATCGAAACATATTTTATTAACGGTTCCAGCATTAAATGATATAAAGGAGATTTATTGTGATTAAATCTTTATTTGATTCTCGAAATGCAGCAAATGTTATTAAATATCCAATTATTACGGATAAAGCAACACGATTATTAGAAAATAATCAATATAGTTTTATTGTTGATCCAAAATCTGACAAAATTACAATTAAAGAATCTATTGAATATTTATTTAACGTAAAAGTGATAAAAGTAAACACTTGTCAATTACCTAAAAAGAAACGACGCGTTGGTAAATATGTTGGATGGAAATCACATTATAAAAAAGCTATTGTAACTTTATCCGAAGGAAATACAATCAATTTATTTGCTGAAAATTAATAATAAATAAGTTAAAAAAAGTTTATGAGTATTCGCCTTTACAAAGCATATACCCCTGGTACTCGAAATCGTGTTTTATCATCATTCGATGATATTACAACCGATAAACCAGAAAAAAGTTTGCTTAGAAAAAATCAACGAAATAAAGGACGTAATAACCGAGGTGTAATTACAATTCGTCATCGTGGTGGTGGACATAAAAAACGGTACCGTTTAATTGATTTTAAACGAAATAAATATGGCATAGAAGCAAAAGTTGCATCTATTGAATATGATCCTAACCGAAATGCGAGAATTGCATTACTACATTATACAGATGGTGAAAAACGTTATATTTTACATCCGAATAAATTAATTGTCGGAACATCTATTGTTTCTGGCAATAATGTACCTTTAAATATTGGAAATTCATTACCATTAGCAGAAATTCCTTTAGGAACTTCAGTTCATAATATTGAATTAATCCCCAATAAAGGTGGACAAATTGTTCGTGCCGCTGGAACATCTGCTAAAATTTTAGCAAAAGAAGGTGATTTTATTACTTTACGGTTACCATCAAAAGAAATTCGGTTAATTCGAAAGGACTGCTTTGCTACTATTGGTGAAGTTAGTAATAATGAAGCTATTTTAGTTCAAAGTGGAAAAGCCGGACGCACCCGCTGGTTAGGTAAACGTCCAACTGTTCGCGGTTCAGTAATGAATCCCTGTGACCATCCACATGGTGGTGGTGAAGGTAGAACATCTGTAGGTAGAACACGCCCATTAACGCCATGGGGGAAACCTGCATTAGGTATTAAGACACGAAATAAGAAAAAAGCAAGTAGTGCTTATATTATTCGTCGTCGAAATTAACTCTAATTATAGTCTTTAAAAAAAAGCTAATTATTTTTACGATGTCAAGATCAATTAAAAAAGGCCCTTTTGTTGCTTATCATTTATTAAAAAAAATTGATCAACAAAATGCTGCCAAAAAGAAAGATACTATTAAAACATGGTCGCGTGCTTCAACAATTTTACCTATGATGGTAGGACATACTATTGCTGTATACAATGGTAAGCAGCACGTTCCAGTTTTTATTTCTGACCAATTAGTTGGTCATAAATTAGGAGAATTTGTGTCAACAAGAACATTTAGATCTCATATTAAAACAGATAGAAAGGCAAAACGTTAAGGAAATTTTTTATGCCGGAAATTCAATCTACAAGAGCAGTTGCAAAATATATCAGAATGTCACCATTTAAAGTTAGACGTGTTTTAGATCAAATACGTGGACGTTCTTACCAAGAAGCATTAATGATGCTAGAATTTATGCCATACCGTTCATGTGGGCCGATTTGGCAAGTTTTACATTCAGCTGCTGCAAATGCCCAAAATAATTTTGGTTTGGAAAAGAAAAATTTAATTATTGATATTGCTTACGCAAATGAAGGGCCTAAATTAAAACGTATTCGACCACGTGCACAAGGTCGAGCTTATAAAATTTTAAAGCCAACTTGTCACATTACTATTGTTGTAAAAGCTATAAGCTAAACAACAAGTTTATTTTTATTTAGCCAAAAGGATTTATTTCGTGGGTCAAAAAACACATCCATTAGGGTTCCGACTAGGTATTACACAAGAACATAAATCTGCATGGTTTACTAATTTAAATCAATATGCAAATTTATTAGAAGAAGATAATAAAATTCGTACTTATTTTATTCCAATTACCAAAACAGCGAGTATTTCGGATATTAAAATTAATCGAAACAGTCGTGGTGACCAAATTGAATTAAGTATTGAAACTGCTCGACCAGGAATTTTAGTTGGTCAAGGTGGTTTAGGTATTGAAACTTTATCAACAAATCTTAAAAAAATTTTACCTAAAGATCGTCAAATTAGAATTAATATAATCGAAATAGAAAATGCTGATTTAAGTGCCTCATTTATTGCCGATTATGTTGTTGAACAACTTGAAAAACGAATTGCTTTTAAACGTGCAATGCGTAAAGCAATGCAACGTGCACAAGTTGCTAAAGCGGGCGGTATTAAAATTCAAGTATCTGGCCGTTTAAATGGTGCTGAAATGGCACGAAGTGAATGGATTCGAGAAGGTCGCGTTCCATTACAAACATTACGAGCTGATATTGATTATGCTTCAAAAGAAGCACATACAATATACGGTATTTTAGGTATTAAAGTTTGGTTATTTAGAAACGAAATTTTAACAAAACGCTAATATTAATATTATTCGACGTAGGTAAGTTATTATGTTGAGTCCCAAAAGAACAAAATATAGAAAATTTCATCGCGGTAGAATGCGAGGAAAAGCAACACGTGGTAATACAATCGCCTTTGGCGATTATGGTTTACAAGCCTTAGAACCAAGCTGGATTACTTCGCGTCAAATTGAAGCTACACGTAGAACTATTACACGTTATACAAAACGTGGCGGTAAATTATGGATTAAAATTTTTCCAGATAAAAGTGTAACAGCAAGAGCTGCAGAATCAAGAATGGGTTCAGGTAAAGGTACTGTTGATTACTGGGTAGCAACAGTTAAACCAGGTACAGTTATTTTTGAATTAGGTGATGTTCCTTTAAATGTTGCACAAGTTGCTATGAAATTAGCAGCTTATAAATTACCCATTAAAACAAAATTCATTACAAGAGAAGGTATTGAATAATTATGAGTCTACCTCAAATATCAGAAATTAAAGATTTAAAAAACGAAGAATTACACCAAGAAATTTTAAAAATAAAAAAAGAGTTATTTGATTTACGTTTTAAAAAAGCAACACGTCAAACTTTTAAACCGCATGAAATAAAACATGCAAAACATAGATTAGCTCAACTTTTAACAGTCGAGCATCAAAAAATCTTAAATACAATTTTTTCAGATTAGGAGTTAATAATGCCAGTAAAAGAAAAAGTTGGAATTGTAATTAGTAATAAAATGGATAAAACAATTGTTGTAAATGTTGAAAGTCGATATTCACACCCAATTTATTCAAAAATTATGGTCAAAACAAAAAAATATTTAGCGCATGATGAAAACCAAGAATGTAATATTGGTGATCAAGTTCTTGTTAAAGAATGTAGACCTTTAAGTAGAAAAAAACGTTGGATATTAGAAAGAATAATTTCGAAATCGTCTTTAATTAGTTAAAGTAAAACTTTTATGATACAACCTCAAACTGTTTTAACAGTAGCCGATAATACCGGGGCACGAAAAATTATGTGTATCCGGGTATTAGGTGGAAATAAAAAATATGCTGAAGTAGGGGATACCATTATTGGAGTTGTAAAAGAATCAATTCCAAATATGCCTGTAAAACGTTCAGATATTGTCCGTGCTATTGTTGTTCGTACTCGTAAAACAATCCGTCGGAATGATGGAATGTTTATTCGCTTTGATGATAATGCTGCAGTAATTGTTAATGCAGATAGTAATCCAAAAGGTACTCGAGTTTTTGGCCCAGTGGCTCGTGAAATTCGAGATAAAAATTTCTCTAAGATTGTTTCTTTAGCACCGGAGGTTCTATAATGAAGAAATTTCCAATTAAACTTGGGAATCAAGTTCAAGTAATTTCAGGATTTGATAAAGAAAAAACTGGAGAAGTAATTAAATTATTTAAAAATACAGGACAAGTTCTTGTAAAAGGTATTAATTTAAAATATAAACACGTTAAACCAAATAAAGAAGGGGATGTTGGAGAAATTAAACAAATTGAAGCTCCAATTCATCACTCTAATGTAAAAATTTATAAAAACTAAAATAGTTTACGAGTTTTAATATGATTCAAAGACTTAAAACATTATATACTAAAACAGTTGTCCCAACATTAATTGCTGATTTAGGATATAAAAATGCTCAAGAAATCCCTAAAGTTGAAAAAATTCAAATTAATAGATCTTTAGGATTAGCTGCAAGTAATAATAATATTTTAAAAAAATCTATTGAAGAATTTACTTCTATCACAGGTCAAAAGCCGGTTGTAACGAAAAGTAAAAAAGCAATTGCAGGTTTTAAAATTCGTGAAAAAATGGAATTGGGTGTTACGGTTACTTTACGTGGTGAAAAAATGTATGCGTTTCTAGATAAATTAATTAATATTACTTTACCTCAAATTCGTGATTTTCGTGGTATCACCTCTAAAGGGTTTGATAAAAATGGAAATTTAAATTTAGGTTTAGTAGAACAATTAATTTTTCCAGAAATTGAATACGATGATGTCGATCAAATGCGAGGATTTGATATAAATATTGTCACTACAGCAAAAACGAAAGAGGAAGGAAAAGCTCTTTTAAAAAATTTAGGTTTTCCTTTTAATGATTAAATGATAAACAAAAAAGGAGAAAGTTGTGGTTAACGACACAATTTCTGATATGTTAACTCGGATCAGAAATGCTAATATGGTAAAGCATCAAATTGTTGAACTTCCATTCACAAAAATGTCTAATAATATTGCTATTATTTTAAAAGAAGAAGGATTTATTGAAGATTTTGAAATTTATACAGAAAATTCAAATAAATTTATTTTAATTTCAATGAAATATAAAGGTGCGGAAAGAATTCCTGTTATTTCAAAAATTAAACGTGTAAGTAAACCTGGTTTACGAATTTATTCTAATAAAAATAGCCTACCTAATATTTTAGGAAATTTAGGAATCGCTATTATTTCAACTTCTCAAGGTTTAATGACTAATATTAAAGCACGTAAGCTTGGTATTGGTGGAGAAGTATTATGTTCTATTTGGTAATTAAAAAAAATTATGTCACGTATCGGAAAATTACCAATTAAAGTTCCTACGGGAGTTGATGTTAATTATAAACAACCAAATTTAATAATTAAAGGTAAATTTGGTGAATTAAATCAAACAATTCCAGATTCAATTTTAATTAATGAAATTGATGGAACTTTAGTTGTTACCCCAAAAGCAAAAACCCGTAATTCACAAGCATTACATGGATTATACCGATCATTAATTAAGAATATGGTTGTAGGAGTTTCGGAGAAATTTAAAATTACTTTATTATTACAAGGTGTTGGTTATAGAGCGTCAGTTCAAGGAACAAAACTTGTTCTTAATTTAGGTTATAGTCATCAAGTTGAATTAGAAATTCCTAAAAATATTTCTATTAAAGTTGTTAAAAATACAACACTTGAATTAGAAAGCTGTAATAAACAAGAATTAGGTTTATTTGCTTCGAAAATTCGTGCTTGGCGACCACCAGAACCTTATAAAGGTAAAGGTATTCGTTATGAAAATGAAATTGTAAAACGTAAAGCAGGAAAATCTGGTAAGTAGAAAATAGAAATATGAAATTATCAAAAAAAATCTCGCGTAAGCGTGAAAGTTTAAGAGGCTCAATAAAAGGTACGTCTGAACGACCACGTCTTTCTGTATTTCGTTCAAATCAACATATTTATGCACAAATAATCGATGATAAAACATTTAATACTTTAATTTCATGTTCGACTTTAGATAGTGATATTAAAAATGAAATTGCAACTGGAAACACTTGTGAAGCTTCACGATTAATTGGGCGAAAATTAGCAGAGCGTAGTATTGAAAAAAATATTAAACAAATTGTTTTTGATCGAGGTCCCTATTTATATCATGGACGTGTTAAAGCTTTAGCTGATGGCGCAAGAGATGGTGGATTACAATTTTAGTAATAAATCTTAATACTATAAATATAAAAACTAAGTATGAGTACTGATTTAAAAGAAGTTAACAAAGGGAAAAAAAATCCAAGACGTAATAATCGTCCTCGTGAAAAACAACTAGTAGAACGTCTAGTTCAAATTAGTCGTGTTTCAAAAGTAACAAAAGGTGGTAAAAAATTAAGTTTTCGTGCCATTGTAGTTATTGGAGATGAAAATGGCAAAGTAGGTGTTGGTGTAGCCAAAGCCGATGATGTTATTAATGCTTTTAAAAAAGCAAAAACAGATGGACAGAAACATTTAATTACAGTTCCATTAACTAAAACATTAAGTATTCCCCATAATGTTTCTGGCCGTTTTGGAGCTTGCAAAATTATTATGCGTCCTTCAATTGAAGGCTCGGGTGTAATTGCGGGTGGTGCAGTAAGAACAGTTTTAGAGGTTGCGGGTGTAAAAAATGTAATTGCAAAGCAATTAGGGTCTAACAATTTATTAAATAATGCTCGCGCAGCGATTAATGCTTTAGAGAATTTAACAACACAATCTGAAGTAGCTAAAAAACGTGATGTTTCATTAGAACACTTAGTTTAATTATAAACAGAAAAATAGGGTATGAGTACAGTTCAAAATGAAAATAATTTAATTCCAAAAGAATTAGGTTCTAAATTACTTGTTACTTTAGGTTTGTTAGTATTAATTCGAATAGGAACCTTTATTCCTGTTCCGGGTATTGATCAAGAATATTTATCAAATTTTATTAAAAATAGTCCAATCTCCGCTTTTTTAAATACATTTTCAGGTGGAGGTAAATTTGTCATTGGTATTTTTACATTAAATATTTTTCCATATATTAATGCCTCAATTTTAATGCAACTATTAGTGAGTATTGTTCCTACTCTTGAAAAATTACAAAAAGAAGAAGGGGCTGCGGGTCGAAGAAAAATTACTCAAATTACACGTTTTATTAGTTTAGGTTGGGCAATTATTCAAAGTACTAGTATTGCAATTTTTTTAAAAACAATTTTATTTGATTGGAGTGTTAATTTAGCCCTTGAAATTGTAATTTGTTTAACTGTTGGATCAATGATTGTGATGTGGCTTAGTGAAATTATAACTGAACATGGTATTGGAAATGGTGCTTCTTTATTAATTTTTACTAATATCGTTTCAAACTTACCGAATTTAACTAAAAACTTAATTAATGATCAAACACTTTCTTTAAATAATGAATTAAAAATTTTAATAATAGGTATTTTTTTCTTGGCTATTAGTGGAATTGTTTATTTACAAGAAGGCGTTCGAATGGTGCCTTTAATTTCTTCAAAAGAATTAAATGTAAATGAAAAAGGATTTGCAAATGATCTTTCAACGGCAAATTATATTCCATTAAGATTGAATCAAGCAGGTGTTATGCCTATTATTTTCACGGCGGCATTATTAGTATTACCCGCTTATATTATTAATATAGGTATATTACCTCCTATAAATATTGAAATTTTAAATAAATTTTCAAAAATTTTATATTGGGTTGCTTATTTTACCTTAATTTTAAGTTTTAGTTATTTTTATTCTACGATTGTTTTAAACCCTAAAGATATTTCGAATGATTTAAGAAAAATGGCCGTAACTGTTCCAGGAATTAAACCAGGACAACCTACAACATATTTTTTTAAAGAAACAATGACGAGAATTACCTTTATTGGAGCAATTTTTTTAGCAACAATTGCAACATTACCCAATATTATTGAAACATTATTAAATGTTTCTAATTTAAAAGGGTTAGGAACAACTTCATTATTAATTCTAGTAGGTGTAACAATTGATACAACTCGAGAAGTTCGGAGTGTAGTTTTATCTAATATTTATAAAGATATGATAAAATCAAAATAGATACACAATTAACAAATTTATTAACAATAAAAACGCATGAAAGTTCGTCCTTCCGTAAAAAAAATGTGCGACAAATGTCGTGTTATTAAAAGAAAAGGCCGTGTTATGGTAATTTGTGAAAATGCCAAACATAAACAACGTCAAGGTTAACATAGTAAGGAGTTATTTTAAGTGGTAAGATTATTAGGTGTCGATTTACCAAGAAATAAACGAATTGAATATGCATTAACGTATATTCATGGAATTGGTTTAACGACGGCAAGAAAACTTGTTGCAGATTCAAACATAAACACAAATCGTCGAACAGATGCTCTCACAACTGAAGAAACGGTAGCTTTACGTGAAAATTTAGAAGCGAATGATTTAAAATTAGAAGGTGATTTAAGACGATTTAATGGTTTAAATATTAAACGGTTAAATGATATTAATTGTCATCGAGGTAAACGTCACCGTACGAGTTTACCGGTTCGTGGGCAACGAACTCGAACGAATGCCCGAGCAAGACGTGGTTCGAAAAGAACTGTTTCAAGTAAGAAAAAATAATTTTTAAAAGGTTAAATTTATTTAAAAATTAAAAAATGGTACAAAAAATTAAAAAAAGCGGTACAAAAAAAGATAAACGAGCAATTCCTTTAGGTGTTGTTCATATTCAATCAACATTTAATAATACAATTGTAACAATTAGTGATATTAAAGGTGATACAATTTCATGGGCTTCTGCAGGAAGTACAGGTTTCAAAGGTGCTAGAAAAAGTACACCTTTTGCAGCTCAAACAGCAGGAGAAAAAGCAGCGCTAGATGCTATTAGTTTAGGGCTAAAAAAAGTTGAAATTGTTGTTAAAGGTCAAGGTTCAGGTCGTGAAACAGCTATTCGTGCTATTCAAGGTGCGGGTTTAGAAATTGTTTCTATTCGTGATATTACACCAGTTCCTCATAATGGTTGTCGTCCACCAAAACGTCGTCGAGTTTAAAACTTTACTTTAGTTTTATTTTAATCCTATTAAATAAATTTACAATATGGCAGATCTTTGTATAAAATGTCTGAAATCTGACATTACTGATTCAGGATCACATTATGGTCAATTTTTATTAGACTGTTTAAGTCCTGGTCAAGGTGTAACGATTGGAACTCTTTTACGACGAATTTTATTAGGTGATCTAGGTGGAACAGCAATTACTGCAGTTCGCATTGCAGGTGCAACTCATGAATTTTCTACCCTTGAGGGTGTCCGTGAAGATATTCTTGAAATATTATTAAATTTAAAAGGTGTTGTCTTTAAAAGTAATACAACCGAATTAAAATTAGGTCGTTTAAAAATTCAGGGACCTGCAGTTATTACTGCAAATTGTTTACAATTACCACCTGAATTAGAAATTGTTAATCCAAATCATTATTTAGCAACTATTTCTACATCAAATACATTGGAGATGGAAGTTCAATTTAATTATGGAATAGGTTATCAATTAGCGGGTCAAAATAATCAGAGTGATTCTGGAGATTTTTTAGACGTTGATGCAATTTTTATGCCGGTTCAAAAAGTCGATTTTAAAGTTGATAATACGTACGGTAATAAAAATACAAATAATGAAAATTTAATTTTAGATATTTGGACTAATGGTAGTATTACTCCTGAAGAAGCTATCTTTGAATCATCACAATTAATTATTAATTTATTTGAACAATTAATACAAAATAAAGCTAATACTGATCCAGAATTAGAGGAATTACAAACTCCAACCATTTCAACGGAAACACATATGAATATTTCTATTGAAGAATTACAATTGTCTGTACGAGCTTATAATTGCTTAAAACGTGCACAAATTAATTCAATTTCGGATTTATTAAAATATTCTCCAGAAAAGTTACAAGAAATTAAAAATTTTGGACAAAAATCTGCCGATGAGGTTTTTGATGCTTTAAAAAACAAATTAGGAATTACATTAAATTAACAATCCTATTTAATATAAAAAAATTATGAATAATACTTTTATTCCTTCTTCTGACTATACTCAGAAAAAATGGTTTTTAGTAGACGCAACCGATAAAACATTAGGTCGTTTATCTACAGAGGTTGCTAATATTTTACAAGGTAAAAATAAAGTAAATTTTTATCCATCAGTTGATATGGGTGACTATGTTATTATTATTAATGCTGAACAAATTAGTGTCAGTGGTAATAAAGAAGAACAAAAATTATACCGCCGTCATTCAGGTCGGCCTGGTGGTATGAAAATTGAAACATTAAAAGCTTTACGAACTCGTATTCCAGAACGAATTTTAGAAAAAGCAATTAAAGGAATGTTGCCAAAAGGTCCTTTAGGTCGAAAAATGTATACCCGGTTAAAAGTCGTGCAAGGAACAAAACATAAATACTTGGCACAAAAACCTGAATTAATTAATTTTTAAAAAAGTTTTATGGTTACAAATTTTGAATTTGTTTTTCAAAAAAACAATATGGGAATCGGACGACGAAAACAATCTACAGCCCGAGTATTTTTAAATCCAGGAACTGGTAAATTAATTATTAATAATACTGCTGGTGAAAAATATTTACAATATAACACAATTTATTTAACTAATTCTTTAGCGCCCTTAAAAATATTAGGATTAGAAGACAAATATGATATTATTGTTTTAACAAAAGGTGGTGGATTAACTGGGCAAGCTGATTCAATTAAATTAGGGTTAGCTAGAATTTTAGCAGACATTAATCCAGAAAACCGTTCTATTCTAAAATCTGCCGGATTTTTAACTCGAGATGCTCGTATTAAAGAACGTAAAAAATACGGATTAAGAAAAGCCCGAAAAGCTGGACAATATTCGAAACGTTAAAATTAATTTTATTAAAATAATTCTTATGCCAAAAAAAGATATTCATCCAGAATGGTATCCAGATGCAAAAGTTTTTTGTGATGGGAAATTAGTTTTTACAACTGGTTCAACAAAACCTGAATTACATGTTGATGTTTGGTCAGGTAACCATCCGTTTTATACAGGATCACAAAAAATTATTGATAGCGAAGGTCGCGTAGATCGGTTCATGAAAAAATATGGGTTAAAATCGGAAGACGAATAAACTTATAATCTTATATTTATTTTTAATTATAAAATATGCCTACTATACAACAATTAGTTCGTTCAAAACGATCACAAATTCGTAAAAAAACAAAATCACCAGCGTTAGTTAATTGTCCGCAACGTCGAGGTGTCTGCACACGAGTTTATACAACAACACCTAAAAAACCAAATTCTGCTATTCGAAAAGTAGCAAGGGTTCGATTAACATCTGGGTTTGAAGTAACAGCCTATATTCCAGGAATTGGTCATAATTTACAAGAACATTCAGTTGTTTTAATTCGTGGGGGCCGTGTAAAAGATTTACCTGGTGTTCGTTATCACATTATTCGTGGTGCACTTGATAGCGGTGGAGTAAAAGATAGAACACAAGGCCGTTCAAAATATGGTGTTAAAAAGCCAAAATAAGATATATTAACTTAACCAATTACTAATATGTCACGTCGAAATATATCAAAAAAACGTTTTCCTCAAGCAGATCCTATTTATAATAGTTATCTAGTTAGTTTATTAACAGCAAGAATTCTAAAATCGGGTAAAAAGAATTTAGCCCAAAAAATTGTTCATGAAGCTTTCGAAATCATTAAATCGCGAACAAATCAAGAACCTTTGGAAATTTTTGAAAAAGCTGTAAAAAATGCAAGTCCTCTAGTTGAAGTAAAAGCTCGTCGGGTTGGTGGTTCAACTTACCAAGTTCCAATTGAAGTCAATGGTTTTAGAGCAACAAATTTATCCTTACGTTGGCTTATTAATTATTCACGCGAACGAACTGGAAGAACAATGGCTATGAAATTAGCTAATGAAATTATTGATGCTTCAAATGAAGTGGGAAGCACAATTAAGAAAAAAGAAGAAACTCATAGAATGGCTGAAGCAAATAAAGCTTTTGCACATTTTAGATATTAATTTATTAAACTCTCTCGCTAAAAGCTAAAACGATTTAAATATAAAATATAAGGATTCTTTAAATGGCACGCGAAAAATTTGAACGTACAAAACCACATGTAAATATTGGTACTATTGGTCACGTTGATCATGGTAAAACAACATTAACAGCCGCAATTACAGCGACATTATCATTAGGTGGTACAGCCATCGCAAAAGCTTATGATGAAATCGATGGAGCCCCTGAAGAAAAAGCTCGTGGTATTACAATCAATACAGCTCACGTAGAATATGAAACAGAAAATCGTCATTATGCACACGTGGATTGTCCGGGTCACGCAGATTATGTAAAAAACATGATTACTGGTGCAGCTCAAATGGATGGTGCAATTTTAGTTGTATCAGCAGCAGATGGCCCTATGCCACAAACTCGTGAACATATTTTATTATCGAAGCAAGTTGGTGTACCTGATATTGTTGTTTTCTTAAATAAAGAAGATCAAGTTGATGATGCTGAATTACTAGAATTAGTAGAATTAGAAGTACGTGAATTATTATCAAATTATGATTTCCCTGGTGATGATATTCCAATTCGTACAGGCTCAGCTTTACAAGCAATTGAAGCGATTTCATCTAATCCCAATATTAAACGTGGTGAAAATCCATGGGTAGATAAAATTCATGCCTTAATGGATGCCGTAGATGAATATATTCCAACACCTGAGCGTGATGTAGAAAAAACATTCTTAATGGCAATTGAAGATGTTTTTTCAATTACAGGTCGTGGGACAGTGGCTACTGGTCGTATCGAACGTGGTGTTTTAAAAGTTGGTGATACTGTTGAAGTTGTAGGGATCAAAGATACACAAACAACAACAATTACTGGTATTGAAATGTTCCAAAAAACTTTAGAAGAAGGTTTTGCAGGGGACAATTGTGGTATTTTATTACGTGGTGTCACACGTGAAGATATTGAACGTGGTATGGTGTTAGCGCAACCTGGTACTATCACACCACATACAAACTTCGAATCAGAAGTATATGTTTTAACAAAAGAAGAAGGTGGTCGTCATACACCATTCTTTACAGGTTACCGTCCACAATTTTATGTACGTACAACAGATGTAACAGGTTCAATTACTCAATTTACTGCAGATGATGGTACAGTTGTAGAAATGGTAATGCCAGGAGATCGTATCAAAATGACTGCTGAATTAATTTATCCAGTAGCAATTGAAGAAGGTATGCGTTTTGCAATCCGCGAAGGTGGTAGAACAATTGGCGCAGGTGTTGTTTCACAAATTTCTAAATAATTAAAAACAATTATGTTAACAAAACAAACTGAAAAATTACGTGTAAGACTAGAGTCTTTTAACCACGAACTTTTAACAGAATCTTGTAATAAAATAATTGCTAGTGCTAAAACAGTTGAATCAAATGCTGTTGGTCCTATTTATTTACCAACAGATAAACGAATTTATTGTGTATTGCGCTCACCCCATGTTGATAAAGATTCACGAGAACACTTTGAAATCCGTATTCATAAACGAATTTTAGATATTTATTATGATTCATCAACAAATATTATTGAATTATTATCTAAATTAGATTTACCAGCTGGTGTTTTATATCAAATTAATTTATTAGCCGAATCAAATAATTAATAAAAAAAGTTATACTTGAATTTATTTTCGAGTATAACTTTTTTTTTACGAAACTTACTCAATATAATGGAATTGAAACGAATAAAATAAGATTAATCAATTATAATTCTTTTAGTATTCGAATTAGATTAATTTTAAGAATTAATATGAAACATACTTTATCAGTTTTGGTTGAAGACGAGTCAGGCGTATTAACTCGTATTGCCGGATTATTTGCAAGACGTGGGTTTAATATTGAAAGTTTGGCAGTAGGGCCTGCTGAACAAGAAGGAATTTCTCGAATTACAATGGTGGTTCCTGGGGATAATCGAATTATTGAACAATTAACAAAACAATTATATAAATTAATTAATGTTTTAAGAGTTCAAGATATTACTAACCTACCATGTGTTGAAAGAGAATTAATGCTATTAAAAGTTCAAACAACAAATTTAACTCGTTCAGAAATATTAGAAATTGCAAATATTTTTAGAGCTAAAGTAGTTGATTTAGCTGAAACAACATTAACGTTAGAAGTAACAGGGGATCCTGGAAAAATGGTTGCTATTGAACAATTATTAACTAAATTTGGAATATTAGAAATTGCTCGAACAGGTAAAATTTCATTAATCCGTGAATCACATGTTGACACACAATACTTAAGGAATTCTTATTTAACTATATAAAAAAAGAATCTAAAATAAAAAATTATTTTAGATTCTTTTTTTATATTGTTAAATGGGGACAGAGGGACTTGAACCCTCACGCACTATCACTAGGCAACGGATTTTAAGTCCGTCGTGTCTACCAATTCCACCACGTCCCCTTAACTTTTAATATTATATAAAATTTTTATATAAAAAACAATACTAATTTAAAATTAGGCGGCACCCA